>JABLTN010041570.1_pt1 | contig 53958 bp, 50 predicted proteins | sample 7160141 | NCBI WGS metagenome assembly JABLTN01 (sample SAMN14651226, study PRJNA627086) | human gut metagenome | isolation source: feces | host: Homo sapiens | reverse complement strand
GTGAAGTCGCTCTGATTGTTGCCCAGAAGGGCGCGTCGTTCGGTCTGGTTCCGGACTGATCTATACTTCCATCATCTATTAATATAATTTCTAGATCTGAAAATGTTTGTCTCTTTATACAGTCCAATGTTTTTTGAATCCATTTTTCTGCGTTATATATAGGTATAATTACACTTATCATGTTTGCTTAGCCCCAAACTGCTTTTTTCGTCTGAACGAAAGAATAATTCCTACAGGAAATGCCAATGCCGTATATATCATGCGATTGCTTTTCAGTATATATCCCCAATTTTTCCCATATATTGATAACGCTATATGTTGGCAGGCCGCATATAGTTTTTCTTTCCAGCTCAGAGAAGGATATAACAGCATGTGATTATACATCATCGCATAACCAATTGGGTTCCGTTTTTCAAGTAAGAAACTTCCTTTTGTTAGTCCATCATCTAAATAATCACACACATATATAATATCTTCGTGCCATCGAATCTTATATCCAGATAACGCGATATTATTTAATGCAATTTGTTCTGGTGCAAACGATTCCCCGGGCACCTCTGCCATCGGGAACTTCTTAAAAATATTGGTCTTATATGCTTCACACATATCCGCATCTAAATCATATTGTTTTCTCTGCAAATTCGTGGCGTCTACAAATCCCCATTTATTCGTCTTGGGTTTTATTCCTTTTATATATTTCCCATCCGGAAAGCCTCTAGCCGCTCCAACTCCTATAAAATGATGATCGGTATCAATTTCCAAACACCAATTTTTCATCTTCTTCACAGCATCTGAAAGTAATATATCATCTGAATCTACCATGAAAAAATACTGTCCCTTAGCCAAAGCAACTCCATAGTTTATCGCTCTGGGTTTTCCCTCATTCCTCTTATAATAATATCGAATGGAAATCTTCGAATCTCTTTCCATCCAACTTTTTACTAAGCTTTCCGTATCATCTCGAGAACCATCATCTACAATTAACCATTCAAAATCTTGACAACTCTGTTCACATAAAGAATGATATAATTCAGGCAATATATACGCTCTATTATATGTTGCTGTAAAAATTGTAAAAAAGGGCATTTTATTTTCTCCTCAGCCAATACCGCAGCCAACGATAGCACTGCAAACTTACTTTTAACAAATAGTAGCGTTTTTTGCGAAACAACAACAAAATCCATTTTTCAAAAGTATTCCGTCCACTTGTTCTGATACATTCCAATCTACAAATCGATTGCAACTCCCAAAAACAATTTTTCAGCTCATTCATGGAGCAATAAAAAAGTGAAAAAAATACATAATTGCTTAGCACCTGCGAAACGATGAACTGATTCTTTCCACTATAAGCATTTTCCTTTTCAAGAAACCGCTTGTAACGGATGTTGATAGATAACTGTGTTCGATAGTCAATTGCTTTGTCATCCACAATGGCCGATGAATTTTCTGCTTCTTGAAGATAAAAATATTCTGTTTTATTTGTAAAACAAATACTTTTTATTTTGGGATATAGCTTTAGAAAAAAATCAAAATCTTCAGCTAAATGAATCGTTTCATCGAAGCAAACATCTCCAAGTAAGCTTTTCAAAAACATTTTTCCCCAGCAATACCCATAAATTCCCGTCTCTTTTTGAAAATCTGAGAAATTCGGAAGCAATTCAGCCATAGGAACAGTACCGTTGGCTGGCAGCGAAATGCTTTGTCTTGCTCCTGAATCCCATAATTTTGTCATCCTACATATAGAAAGATCTGCGCCGCCGTGAACAAGATCTTCATATAGACATTCCAAATAATTCTTTGGTACACTATCATCCGCATCAATAAAGGTAATATATTCTCCTTGAGAAATCTGAATTCCCAGATTTCTGGCATGGGATGCACCATTGTTAGATGTATGGATTACTTTAAAGCGTTTATCAATGGCAACAAATTGTTCACAGATTTCCCCTGAACAATCTGTAGATCCATCATCAATAACAATACATTCAAAATCTTTCAATGTTTGCTTATGTAAATCTTCCAATATATTTTGTATATATTTCCCCTTATTAAAAACAGGAATAATAACACTAACTTTCATAGTTTTTTCTTCTTATCTTTAAAACCAACATTTCATACCATTTCGGTGAAACAAAAAATATACTATACCGTATAAAGTCTTTAAAACAAATCTTCCTCTCTCTTATTAAAATCATTAAGAAATTTCTATATGTGTCCGCATCATCATACGGATGGATATTTGCTTTTTGGGCAGCATACCAATACTCTATATATAAATTCATGAATAACCGAATAGATTCTATATAGATAAAATCTTCACCTTTAAACAAATCGACTCGATTTTTCAAAATATCTAGCATTCCCAAATTCTTTTTTTGAAAATTCTGATGCGTCAAGGAAGAATTATTCTGGGCATATATATACCAAAATTCCCTTTCGCAAAAGATATTTGCCGGTCTAGTAAGTACTTGATTCATCCATTTGTCATCTTCATATATCCGTCCTTCAAATGGAATATCTTTAATATATTCTTTTCGAAACAGTTTGTTCCAAACGCCAACAACCAATCCATTTGCGTAGCTGCCGTAATAAAATCCCTTTGCAAATTCTCGTGTAGATTTCTTTCCAGAAAAAAAACTTGGAATTTTTTCTGAATCAATGACCAGATTTCCATTCTCATCTTGGAACTGCCAAAGCCAAGCAACTACTTCTACCTGATTATATTCCAAAATAGAAATTGCTTTACTATATATGCCAGAATTATTTGGCAAGTAATCATCACTATCAACAAAAGCAATATATTTTCCTTTTGACGCTGTAATCCCCGTATTTCTAGCGCTTCCAACACCACTATTTTTCTGATGAATCACTTGAATCCTAGAATCTTTTCTTGCATATTTTTCACAGATTCTTCCTGAAGAGTCTGTGCTTCCGTCATCAATTAAAATCAGTTCTAATTCTTGTATATCTTGATTCAAAATACTTTCAATACATCTGCTTATACGTACTTCCTCATTATATACAGGAACTATAACAGAAATTATCGATTTCATTTTTTCACCCATCCCTTTTTTTTGCAAAATAACAGCTTATTGGCACAATTGTTATTGGATGTGCATAACAGAATGTCAATAGCTTTTTCTTGCAAGAAATACATAGTTTTCTAATATTCAGCTGTCTAAACATATTTTTAACAATATCTTCATGTAATATTCTGTTTGACAGTTCAATCTTTTGCTTATATGACAGCGACGTAGAGTGTAATATGTCCCCTACCACATTATATATAAAAAATAATAGCACCTTATCAATTTGTTCTGAAAAATTATATGTTGCACACTTAAAAAATTTTTCTTTGATGCAGTTGTACAATTCTTTATAATCATCCCATTTATCAACCGCAAACGTATGACTAGCAGAACGTGGATTCATCACATAATGATAATAAGTCTCGCCTTTCATATAATAAAAGGATTTCGCTTGAAGCATGAGCTGAGCGCCGAATAGCAAATCTTCCGAATATCGAATCCCCGGTTTATACCTCATTTCTGGTACATTTAATGTACTTTTCCATAGCAACAACCAATTTGAAATGGTCGCTGGATACTCAACATCCTCCATCATCAGTAGATGAGAATAATATTCTTCTTCAAGTTGTTTCTCAGTATAATATCCTGCTCGAATGTCATGCGTGTATACCTCTGTCTGATTACCATGTTCTTTAACACAATCACACAAAACCACATCGCAATCATATTGATTTGCCACTTGCATCATAGATTGGTACATATTGGGTTCAATATAATCGTCACTATCTACGAATGCAATATAGTCACCACTTGCAATATCTAACCCGGTATTTCTAGCAACAGCTACTCCCGCATTTTTTTGATGAATCACTCGAAGCCTAGAATCTTTTCTTGCATATTCTTCACAGATTTTCCCACTGGAATCAAACGAACCATCATCTACAAGAATGACTTCAATGTCCGTAAGTGTCTGCCGAAGTATACTATCTATGCACCTACGCAGGTATTTTTCTACATTATATACCGGAACAATAATGCTAACTTTTGGCATATGCTATCTCCCCATTCGCATCGCTCGCAACATTCGACGAACCCTACGGCCAATTTTAACTCTAATCTGCGTTTTTTTTGGAATCCAACTCATAGAATATCGATGGATCGAATACGTGTTCTCTGTTTTTGTCAGTTTACCAGTCGTGCTGTCCATTGGGTTAAAATAATCTGCTGGATATACATGAATTCCAGAAACAATTTGCTCCTGTCCATTTCTTATCAGTCCAAACTGTTCCATTATTTTGGTATTCAGTTTCGGGCATCCCACCATATTTATGCTTCCATCCGGCTGTATAAAATGCAGTTTCTGATATTCTCCAATCATCGCTTGAATCACAGGGTGATGAGCTTCGGCTGCAATCGTCAATCCTGACGCAACATATTGATCATTCTCAAATCCAATAAACCCTTCATCTCCCAAAAGTCTGGAAATGTCTCTGATAACTTCTACATCAGTGTCAAAATACACTCCGCCGTACTGTTCTAACACCATCAAACGCATCACATCTGAAACAAACGCATATTTTTTTGCTTGATATGCTTCTGCCATAAATGGAATTGCTAAATAATCACAATTATCTTCATTCCACTCATGTATTTCAAAATCCGGACAAAACTTCTTCCAGCTCTCGATGCATTTTTTTGCCACCGCAGGCTTTTCTCCTCCGCCAAACCAACAATAGTGGATAATTTTAGGAATCATATATCAGTCCTCCACCAACGCATAAATCTTCTCAATCTCTGCATTATTTGTATAATCTCTCTTGGCGCAATGTTCTGAAAGTTTTTTCATCCGCTCCGGTTCACGCAGCAAGTCGACAATTCCTTTCGCGCATCCAGTATTATCCATTGGAACAACAATTCCATCTATGTTATCCTCCAATTGGCTCGAAGATGTCGCATACTTTGTAATAACAACGGGCTTGCCAAGAAGTTGTGCTTCTCGCACTGTAACAGCCTTTCCTTCGTATCGCGAGGGTTGTACATATAAATCACAAGCACGCATATACGGGTACGGATTATCCTTTTTTCCAAGGAGGATTACTCGTTCCTGCATTCCATTTTCAGCAATCTTTCGGCGAATTCGTTCTTCGTTTCCCCCATAACCAATCAGATACCATTTTACATTGAGACCGGATTTCACGATTCTCCGGCAAATATCCGGAATATTGTCAAAATTTTTGGCTTCACAAAAACGACCAATGGAAAGCAATGAAATAGAATTGCCCGACCGCATATCATCCTGTTTCAGACAGGACTGTTTTACAATCAATTTGCTGGGAAGAATATTTTCAATCGTTTGTACTTTTTCAGCTATCTCAGGAAAGATTGTTTGAAAGCTTTTTGACGTCTGATCAGACACACCGCAGATGCTATCGTACTTACTCCACATGGAAAATTCCGCTGCGCGATCAAACGATAAAGCAGCATAGTCCGTATGTATCCATGCAACATACTTTTTAGCCTTTGCTCGTTCTCGCACAAAGTAATGCGGCGTCAAAAAGCTAATTGCAAGATCATATGTCTTATCTGATATCTGCGGCATAAACCGCAAAGTATATTTATGGCTGTAGGTCAACGCAGTGATCGAAGATTTTTCACCCAAATTGCTCTTATCAAAATGCTTTGCAGCAAATTTCCCTCTGATTCGCCCACAAAGAACCCGAAGTTGTCCATACCGCACCAATGAAATCATCGGCACAGCTAAGGATGCGTATTCTGGTATCTCAGGCAATAAATTTGCTTTCTCATTTACATAAGGCATAAGCTCTCCGCTATGACGCATCAAAAAAAGGTCAACGTTATATCGGTCATAGTCAATAGCATCCAATAGTCCTAATAAACTGCGTTCTACCCCGCCCAACGCCATGGCTTGAGAAAAAATAAGAATTGTAGGTTTCATTGTATTGCTTTCATCGTCCACTGCCTTGCTCCTCATTTTCTAACTAATGCTTTGTGAAATCTCATATAGAGCTTCTCTGGCATAATCCCCTTAATAAAATGCTTCAAAAAATCAATGACGACGTATCCATACATATACCATGGAAACTGAAACAGCTTAAAACCAACATAGGTCACATATACTCCATTCATACGAGATTTTAGACTTCTACGGTTTGCAGCGGCATGATCATCCCGCATCTTGTAAAGCGGCTCATCCAAATTATAACCGACATATCCCTTAGCGTAGAGCTTATACCAAAGGTTTACATCTTCAAAGCGGAGCATTTGTCTATTTTCCGTATACCCATCTACTGCTAAATACGCTTTTCTTCGTATCATACAGGGCGCGTGGCAATGAACTGGGCTATGCTTGATAAAGTCGCGTTTTGTAGGCTTTTCAATGGCATAGCTTCGCCCCCAATCACCACTTTCATCAAAAAAGATCATTGGAGTGCTGACGACGGCATATTCAGGATGTGCATCTAAAAATGCAACTTCTTTTTCAAGTCGGGTCGGAAGAGAAACATCATCTCCGTCCATCCGTGCTACATACTCGCCGGTAGCAACTTGCAGGCAACGATTAAGTGTGTGATTCATCCCCATTACTCCATTTTTTCTCCTTTCTCCGAATATATGCCGTCAACCCCCATCCCAAAGGTGTACACAGAACTGTCAGCAGTTTTTTCGGAGATTTTTGAATATAATGCCTATGATGGCTAATCTGGCTGCTGGAACAATAATGAATACAATCCATGAGCAGCCGTTTTTTACTCTGCGGATACTGCATGCAAATTTTTCTCCAAAAAGCAAATCCATTTGGGCTTCTTAGGTACTGTCGCAGCATATTTTTTGAAGAACCATCTTCTTGATATTCCACATTGCAAAGCACTTCCGGCAGCACGGCCAATTGATACTCTTGATCTATCAAACGATATTTATATGCCAACGAAACATAATTTTCTCCTGCAAACACCGGATATGGCGGATATTTGTTGATAATATTCGTCCGATAAACCAGTTTTTTATCTCCTTTTCCGCCCCCAGCATAATATCCACTCAGCGTTGTCTCCTGCATATCTTTAGGGAATCCTTTTCCAATAATATGTCCGGAAAAATCAGCGTCCAAGCCAATAATCCCAGCATAATTTTTATTCTTAACAGATTCCCATTTATTCAAAATTAATCTCACAGCATCAAAGCCCATGCAATCATCCGAATCAATGCAAACATTTAGTTCTGTATGAATATTTGCATATGCCGTGTTATGCGCGGTATGCATACCTCCATTTTCTTTATAAATATATTGAATCTCAAATCCATTGTCTTGACTCTGCCACTCCTGCACCAGTTGAGCAGTGCCATCTGTAGAGCCGTCATCAATAATCAGCCAAATAAAATCCTTACAGCTTTGTCTTTTTAACGACTCGTAAGTTCTCGGCAATGTATGCGCTCGATTGTATGCCGGAGTGAAAACAGTGAGTGTACAATTTGTATTCTTATCCATGCTTAAGATAAAACTCCTCTAGCCATTTTGCATTTTCTGCAATGTCAAATCCATGTGCTTTGATTTGTTCTCCCGTATCTTTTCTCTGCATATTTGCACGAGATACAATATGTTTTGCCCAATTTTCTACCGAATCTGATAATTTTTGTACTGTAACCAATCCTTCTGTAACAATGCACTCATCCGGCACTTTATCAGAAATTACGCACGGTAATCCCGCCGCCTGCGCTTCTACCATTGTCACTGGCAGACCTTCATAAAGTGAAGGAAATACAAAAACATCCATTGCTTGCAATAAGCGATTTACATCAGGACGAACACCAGTAAATATCACAGAATCTTTCAGTCCCAACTTTTCTACTTTCTGCTGTATCGCCGTCATCCCTTCCCCGCCGCCAACCAGTAATAGTTTCGCATCGGGTCGTATTTTTTTTATCTCTGCAAAAATATCAATGAGAAAGACATGATTCTTCTGTGGATGAAATCTTCCCACATGGCCAATTATCAACTCATCCGTAAGTCCGCGCTCTTTTCTAATTGTATCCGCTATTACAGCATCATATTTGTACATCGAGGAATCAATTGCATTCGCAAGTGTCTGATATTGCCTTCCGGAAAACATCCATTCTCCAGCTTTTTTACTACAAGAAAATAATTCCGTTGCATATTGAGGAATGCTTTTCATATAGTGCCTTTTGACCAAAAATCTTATATTTTTATCTTGATTGCTGTTATGACTATGCGCGATTCTTACAGGAATACCGCATTCCTTTGCGCATTGCAACGCAACAGAGCTCAGACAGTCTTGATGAACATGTACGATGCGATATTCCGGATGAGAACGAAAAAAGTTTTTTAATTCCCGCTTATATGATGCACTCCACGGAATCAGCCGTGATATATGATATATCCTTCCACCTAGTGCTAAAATTTCTCTATCATAATCCGCCTCAAAATCTCGATGAACCAAAAAGTCAAATTGAACTTTATCCCGGTCAATATGCCGATAATAATTCATCAACATGGTTTCTAAACCGCCGCGCCCCATATATGTAACGATTTGTAGAACTCTGATCGGCAAATGAAAGCCCCCTTACAATATCCCCCACGTCGCATGCATCTGATAATAAAAGAACACCAAATAGCACCCGCATGTCAGCACATACATCAGCTTTTTAGATCGTTCATTAAACGCATGCTCAAAAATCCACGGCAGAAGAATATAAGAATACAATGACGTGTAAATCGGCATGCGTCCGATATAAATACCGCTGGTAAACATCGAAACAACGTACAGGCCTGCGGTTACAATCGACATATTTGCCGCCAAATTTACCACAGGGTCTCCGGATTCCTCTATATACTTAATTCCCAAGAAGGCAAAGACTGCCGGCACGGAGTATACCAGAACACGGATAAAGCTCGTGCCATCATCCGTTGTCCATATTTCATTTGTCGTCATATCGCTGTACTGTGTGTCTGTCAGCACATTTTGCAAAAGCTGCGTAAACTGATCGACACCTGTAATGATTAAGAGAATACCTGTGATAAACAGCAAGGTTTTCTTGTTCCACGCCTTGCCTTGTGCAAGAAAAATGATGAGCAGCATAAACAACGCAGAGCCATGTATCGTTGCAGCCAGCAAAATGACAAGGATAACCGGAAGATATTTTTTTTTGAGCAGCAACCCTGTGCAGGCAAAAATAATCGTTACCGCAAGAAATTGACGCATGCCGTTATGCATCCACGACAGATAATCGGTCGATGCAACAAACAAAAACATACTGAGCCAAAAGTTCGTAGAATACTTTCGGAATACGATGACAATACAAAGCATCTGTACAATTGCAATCAGCATGAAAAAAATCACGTCGGAATTGCCAACGATGCTCTTAATCAATACAGTCAAAAAAGTGAAGCCCTTGTCTTTGGCCGCATCTGATACAGCCTGAGAAATTTGCGATAACGAGGATGCGGATTCTCGAAATGTTTTCCGATAGGTCTCTGTATCGCCAAACCCCTTTCGATAACCAGCCCAAATAATATATGGCAGTACAAAAATGACAGCGGATGACATGGTCCAGCGATATTCTCGTTTTCCCATCACCATAACCGGCTGTTTTGGCAGAGCCCACGCTATGATTCCGCCAGCTGCAAACATCCAGATCAGCAGCCACCAGTAATTTGTCAGTGTCATCTTTCTTTCTCCCCAAATCTTACATCAGTGCGTTCTTTGTCTCCCGCACAACCTGTTCTTTGCTAAATTGCTGTTTTATCCATTTGCGACCGGCAAGTCCCATTTGTTCTCTCTGCGCTCTGTCGATGAACAGCATGTGTTTCATCGCCCGATACAGCGCCTGCGCATCACCCTTCGGCACCAAAAAACCGCTTTTTTGATCGATGACCGCTTCCCTGCATCCGGGAATATCCGATGTAATCACCGGACGCCCTGTCGCGGCTGCTTCCAAAAGGACATTGCTCATACCTTCATGATAAGACGGCAGCACCACACAGTCGCACGCAGCATAGAACGGGCGCGGTTCTTGCTGAAATCCATGAAATACAACGATGCCTTGCGCAGACAGTTGATTGATTCGCTGTTTATATGCATCTTCAAAGAATCCAACAAGGTCTAATACAAAGGAATAGCCTTCCTCATGCAGCTGCTCGCAGGCATCCAGCAATTCATCCATTCCTTTTTCCTTCATAATGCGCCCCAGATATAAAAAGTGAACGCATGCATTTTCCGGATATGCTTGATAGGAATACGCCTGTACGTCAACACCTGCACCGTGCAGCACGGTTATTTTCTCTTGTGAGACAATCTTTCGATTGATAAATTCCTGCGCATTGGCTGTATTTTCAAAAAATACGGTTTTCACGCCGCGAAATGCTTCCCGATATAAAATCGTAACCGCTTTGGCCAATCTCGGCTTTTGAAACGCCGTTCCCAGCCCCTGTACATTGGCGCAAAACGGAATGTGCAGAGTACGGCAACACAAGCCCGCGTAAATATTGGGCTTGATGGAGTATGTAATGACCAGATTCGGTTTTTCCTGTTTGAGCAGCTGATAATATGTATGAATCAATTTGGCATCTGTGGCGGGATTGATTCCGCGGCGGTCAACGTCTATATTGACACACCGCATTCCCAGTGCCATAAAATCTTGTTCATGACCGACAAACGGCATTCCCAAGACCACTTCGTGTTTTTTTGCCAAATCTTCTATCAATTCTCGGCGAAACCGCCACAGCATATAGGAATGATTGGTCAAGATGACAATCTTTTTTCTTTGCTGACTGTTTCCCGTTCCGCCTTCCACAACGCCTTCATGTTTGAGAACGGAAGCGATGGTTCCAAAAAAGCATTTTACATCAAAGGAAAAGCTCTCTTTTTGCACGTATTCTCCATCATAGCGCGCCTTTTCTGCGATTTCCAGCTCATCTCTGCCGTTAATTTGCGCCCAGCCGGTGAGTCCCGGCCGAATATCATTGGCGCCGCATGCATCGCGCGCAGCGATCAAATCTTCCTGATTCCACAGCGCGGGCCGCGGTCCGATGATGCTCATATTTCCCACAAAGATATCCCAAATCTGCGGCAATTCATCCAAGCTGTATTTTCGCAAAAATCGCCCGACACGGGTGAGATATTGCTCCGGATCCTGCAGCAAATGCGTCGGCATATCATGCGGCGTATCCATTTTCATGCTGCGAAATTTATGCAGCGGAAAATATGCCTTATTTTTTCCCACACGCTTTTGTGTAAACAAGACAGATCCCGGATCGTCCAGATATACGGCAGCGGAAATCACAGCATAAACCGGCGCCAATGCAATCAGCCCGCCAAAAGACAGGGTCTTGTCTGCGATGCGTTTCCATGTTGCGTCATATGCAGATACATGCTTTGGAGCGGCGCATTTTTCCTGCTGCTCTTGCGCAGACCCATATTCCTGTTCCTGCTGTTTGCGCTGCGCTTTCGCGGCAGCAGACAGTCCAAGATATGCCGTTCCCAGCGCAGCAGCGGCAACGCCCGCCGCAAGCCATCGTTTTTTCCGTTTACTCTGCATATCTTTACGCGCCATGTCCTTCCTTATCCATTCTTTGAAGAATGTTTCTCCTGTTTTTCGCCATAGCCATAGCCGTAGCCATACCCATAGCCATACTTTCTGCCATATCCATATCGGCCATAATAGCCGTAGCCATAGCCGTATCCATAGCCTGTGATACCGGCTTCGATTCCGTTGATGGTATAGCCAATCAGTGTTGTTCCCGTTTCTGCCAGCAGTTCCGCCGCCGCCAGAATCTGATCCACGCGGGTCTTATCATGCCGTGCGACCAGTACCGCATTGTGCACGCAGCGGGCGAACAGCAGGGCATCCGCCAATTCGCCGCACGGCGGTGTATCAATGATGATGTAGTCGAACAGGGGCTGCAGCTTGTCCAGCATCAATTCAATATTCTTCTGCTGAAATGCATCCCATTCTTCCGCTTCCAGCGTCCTGCCCGTCAACACGCGCAGACCATCAGAACCATATGTCTGAAAGCTGTCCGCAGCCAGCGGCGCACCTTCCAGTGCATCAATCGTACCATATGCGCCCGGTTCCAGCCCCATCGCTCCTGCCACTGCCGGCTTTCGCAGGTTGCCGTCCACCAGCACGACACGCTTGCCCTTTTGCGCCAAGGAAATTGCCAAATTGACTGCGACGGTTGTTTTGCCTTCGCCTTCTGCGGCACTGGTCACAAATACGGCGCCGCTTCTCTGTTCCTCCGCCGCTTTCATAACACGATTGCGCACCACGCGAATGCGTTCGCTCAGCATTCCGGCTTGGTTTTGTTTGTCTACCAAAATCTGTTCCTTGCTCTTATCGCTGCGCTTTTTCACCTTGATAAACGGAATACCGCCCAGATACGGCACACTGAGCACAGATTTCAAATCTTCTTCTCGGCGAACCGTCTTTCTGGTGCGCGCGTCAAACAGCAGGAACAGCAGACACAGAATCATGCCGCCGCACGCGCCCTTGACCGCAGAGCGCTTAAAGCTGAGCTGATTTACCGGCTGCTTCGGCACACCGCTTTCATCCATCTGCTTCAGCTCGGTGTCACCGATGATATACTCTGCAACGGACGGATAGTTCTGAATGACAGCCTGCAGCACATCATATGCCGTCTGCGCGTCTTTCGCACGAACACGAATGGTAAACAGTGCCGTGCCCTCCATCGAATCCGCTGTGATGGTTGCCGGAACCGAATCCATATCCAAGCTCTTTGCAACGACGTCGCTCAGCGCGCCGCTCGTCAAGATATACGGAAAGGTTTGGCTCAGCTGGCTGGCACTGGTCTCGTTATAATAATTGGTGTATGCGGCGTTGTCGCTGTATGCCGTCTTGCTGTTGACGACGAAGGTAGAATACGCTTCATACGTCGGTGTGAACGCAATAATGACGGCAAACGCCGACACAATCGCGCAGGTTGCAACGACAACAATGCACAACAGCCAAAATCGTTTGAGACCGCGCCAAATGTCATCGACAATGGCGAGCAGGTCCATTTTTTCCAGTTCTTCTTCTCGGAGATTATTTTGCTGTTTTTCCATAATGACCTCCATATGATACATGTGCATGCTCGCTTGTCTTTGATGCACTGCCGCGCACCTTGCCGCTCATGCTGTTGTTCAGCACACAGCCGAGCACCGGTGCATCCGTCTGATTGAGAATATCAATGCAGTCATTGATTTTGCTTGCCAGCACGGCATCTTCCCGCACGACCAGAATGGTTGTATCCGCCAGTCGTGCCATTTCCTCCGTATCAGATACCAGTGCAAGCGGCGCCGTATCCAAAATAATATAATCCATCTGGGCGCGATATCTGTGAATCATCTGGCGCAGCTCGCCGGATTCCATAACCAGCTCCGCAGAAGCATCCGCTTTGCTGTTAAACAGCACATACATAGATGTTGTTTTATACGGCATGGCAATCCGTTCCGCTGTACCGCGGCGCAGTTCCTGAAGCAAATCAATGCTTTCATGCTCCGGACGCTGGAAAATTTTATACTGCGATGGTTTGCGAAAATCACAGTCAATCAGCAAAACATGCTTGCCTTCTTTTGCCAGCGCCATGGCAAGATTGGCTGCCACCGTCGATTTGCCTTCGTTTTCCGCCACACTGGTAATCAGTGCGACTTTTGCCTGCTTGCGGTCCATTCGGCTGCGCACGCGCGATGCCATCATCCGGTTGGACTCCACAAACGCAAAGCTGCGCAGCGGATTGTCCATCAGCATAGACGGATGCTCTTTGTTTTTCTGCCTGCGCACGCGCTCATGGGAAATGGTGCCGAGCAGCTTTGCATCCACCTTTTCGCGCACCTGATGCGCATTTTTGACGGTATCTCTCCGGTATGACAGCACGGCGATATAGAAAATACCCAGCGCCAGCGCAAGGAAAAACGCATATGCCATCGGTTTGATCGGGCTTCGCGAATTGATCGGTGCGAGTGGGATGCTCGGCTGCTGAATCACATACATGATGACATTGCCGAGAACATAATCCGAAACCGTATTATAATTACTCATAATGGAACGAATGGTTCGATATGCGTCCATCGCGGAATTTGCCGAAACATTGAGCTCCACCATATTCGTCTTTTCAATTTGCTTTACAGAGGTCTCCGCGGTGAAGGTATCCTGTCCCAAATCCTTTGCCACGGTCTTTTTGAGCACTGTGCTGTCAAGCAGCTGTGTAAAGCGTTTTGCCAAATCCTCCGCCGAGGAAAGATCCTGATAAATCGTGTTATTGGTGCTCTTTGCCGAGACGGTAAAAATTGCTTTTGCCGTGTACTCCGGCTGATACGTCTGCACAACAGCCACGTTGGTCAGCAGACTCACAGAGACGGCAAACAGCAGGATGGTCGCCCATTCGTGCAGCACATCTCTCAGAATACTAAAAATGTCAATCTGTTTTGTCAGATTCTGTTCCATGCCCATCCCCCTTATTCTGTCACGACAACAATCAGCCGCGTCGAACCGGTTCGGCCGTTTTTGTCCTGCATGGTGTAGGTCAGCTCATAGGTTCCCGGCTTTTTTCTGTTTACGCTGCCGGAAACCGAGATGCTGCTTGCGGGCAAAGCCGTTGCCGTCTGCCCGACGGCTGCCGCCGTGCTGGGCGCCGTGAAGCTGCCGTTCTCTTGCTTGGTGTATGTGGTATCTCCAATTTCAATGTCCTTGACATAGCTCATGGGATCTATTTTCTTTCCCTTGTCAATGTATATCAGATAGTTGCTCAGACCAATCTTTGCGCTGGAATTGTAATCCGACTGTGACAGCATGGTGACGGTCGCTGTCAGGCGCGATACATCGCCGGCACTGTTCGTCACGGTAAACTCCAGCGGATACTCGCCCTCGGTATCGTTCGGAATGCGGTACTTATCTGTGATTTTGACACTGGCAGACAAATTGCCGTCCAGCTGATCGGTCGCGCCGATGTTGTCCAAAACATCATCCGCACCAAGCGCATACTGCAGCGGGCCGTCCAGCGTAAACTGCGGCGCATGATAATCGTTGTATGTCACGCTGCGCTGCGCCTTGCTCACATTGCCGTCCGAGTCAAAGGCAACGATGGTCATGGTACGGGTATCTCCCTCCATCAGATTGCTCATATTCTCAATCATCAGGTTTTGGGAAACATCTCCATCCGTATTGTCCTGCGCCGTCACCCCTTGCAGCAGGTCTTTTTCCGAGGCCTCCGCAGACACCGTGATGCTGTCCGTATCCATAGAAATGGCCGGCCCGCTTTTGTCCGTCATCATCTGCATCACTTGTGACACGGCAAACGCCGCGGCTGCAATGACAAACAGTACAATGGTAAAAATTCGTGTTCGTCTCATTGTTTTCTCCTGCTTTCCAAGCGAACGATGCGATTACTGCGCCACATATGCATTCGCCTTATCTTTTCGAATTGAAATCAGCTGCTGCGCCGATTGTGTTTCTGTTCTCTCCGGCGTATATTCCGGCACAAGCCGCTGTACTTCTTCCCGAATATGTTCCGATTCAGCAAATGCGTCCTGCACCAATTTGCGCACAAACCGCTGTGTGCGTTCCGCATCCACAGGAGCTGGCTGCGCCACAAAAATTTGTTTATTTTCCGTTGTTTTTAAATTGTCCAGACTAATCAGCAGTTCTTCGTACAGCTTTTCTCCCGGCCGCAGACCGGTAAACGTAATGGGAATGTCTTTTCCCGGCTCCAATCCGGAAAGCCGGATCATATTTTCCGCCAAATCCAAGATTTTGACCGGTTCGCCCATATCCAAAATGAAAATCTCGCCGCCTTCAGCCAGTGCGCCGCACTGCAGAACCAAATGCACCGCTTCCGGAATGGTCATGAAATACCGAATAATGTCCGGATGTGTGACGGTAACCGGTCCGCCGTGTGCAATCTGTTTTTGAAACAGCGGAACCACACTGCCGTTGCTGCCCAGCACATTGCCGAACCGAACCGCGGCATATTCCGTCTTGGATGTCTGCGCAAAGCTCTGCACAATTAATTCGCAGACACGTTTCGACGCTCCCATGATGTTGGTCGGACGGACTGCCTTATCCGTTGAAATCAGCACCATTTTTTTCGCATGATAGGCATCTGCGGCTTTGGCGACGTTCCATGTGCCGAGCACATTGTTTTTAATCGCTTCGTTCGGGCTGTCCTCCATCAGCGGCACATGCTTATGTGCTGCCGCATGGAACACCAACTCCGGACGATATGTAGAAAAAATTGTATTCACACGCTTTTCATTGCGAACAGAGCCTATCAGCACCTGTAAATCCAAGTCCGGATATTGGTACAATAGTTCTCCGCGAACATCATACGCGCTGTTTTCATAAATATCAAAAAGAATGAGCGTGCGCGGCGCATATCCCGCAATTTGTCGGCAAATCTCACTGCCGATGGAACCGCCGCCTCCTGTGACGAGGACGGTCTTTCCCTTGACATAGCGCATAATGGTTTCCATGCGCAAATCAACCGGCTCTCGCCCGAGCAAATCGTTGATTTCAATTTTCCGCAGCATGGAAACATTGACATCACCATTGATAATCTGATAAATGCCCGGCAGCGTCAGCACATTGCAGCCAACCGCGCGGCTGCAGCTTTCTAAAATTTTCTTTTTCTCTGAGCTGGACGCGGACGGAATCGCAACGATAATCTCGTTCACGCCGTATCGTTCCGCGAGCGGCGGAATTTGTTTCGCGGTTCCCGCCACAGGCACGCCATGCAGATATGTCCCTATCTTTGTCCTGTCATCATCAATGATGCAGACAATTTTCCGATTGAGATGACTGCTACCCACCAATTCTTTGAGCAGCATATTGCCGGCTTCTCCGGCGCCGACAATCATTGTGCGTATTGTATCCGGTTTTTGCTCGGTTTCCTGTGTCCGCTCCGGTAATATGCGCCAGATAAACCGGCTAAATCCCGTCAGGAAAAATAACAGCAGCAGATACAAAACCGGATAGCTGCGCGGCATAGATACATGCAGCACATGCATGCCGACCACCTGCAGGACAGCCGAACCGGTCACCGCGTACACAATATTTTTCAGTTCTATCATACCTGCGTACCGCCACAGGCTGTTGTACAGCCGAAATCCGCGGAACACCAGCAGCGTACAAACAATATTGATGCCTGCATATTTCCCCAAGGACTGCAAAAATACCGTATCAATCCCGCCAAACCGGAAATCCATGCGCACCCAAAGGGCGCCGCCCATGCTGCTCAGGATGATGCATACATCCAAGAACAATTGTACGATGGTCTGCGCCTGTATGTTGTTCTCTTTTTTTTCAATATCACAGCGCATGCTCGCCTGTTCCCCCTCTAGCTCAAACACATTGCTTATCAATATCATACCATGTTCTTTTCAAAACTGCAATCACCTTTTCTATATATTTTCTTTGTGTTTTTGCGTTTTTTCGTCTTTTTTTGCAAAATTGTATAATTTTTCCGTCAAGATTGCAATTGCCAAAAAATTGTCTGAATCTATATTCATTTTTATCCACCCATGAAAAAACAGACACAACGCAGTGTTGTGTCTGTTTCATTACAGGTATTTTTTATTTTGTTTTCTGCTCCAACGGAAACGTCACGCGCCAGTTTCCTTGTGTCGCACCCTGATTGGCAGTCCAGAAATCGCCGCACAGCTGATACTGTGAGATCTTCTGCTGCGGTACATCAAAGACAAATTCATAATAGTTGTCTTTGTTATCATCAGATATGAAGCATACATTATATTCTGTCTCTATTTTTTCGCCATTCGCATTGGTCAGCCAAACGTCTGCATGATTGTCCGTCTCGCGAAAATCGCGCATGGCCATCTGTACATGCAGCTTGCCGTCGATGTATCCCGCACCGGTGAAATCAATACCCGGTATCTCCTGTAGCATCGAATTGTTCTCATTCGATTTGAGCACGGTGTGCTCTCCCTCAAACAAGCCGGCATCATCATCCGCATCACCGCCACCGCCGTTGATCTCCTTCTTTATCGTCTGCGGTGTCTTTAGGGCAGCATCCAGCGCGTGCGGTACGACATAATTTTCTAGTTCCTGTTTTCCGCTCAAAAACTTTGCAAGCGTAAATGTCACCTTGTCCTTCGTCAAATCTTTTCCGTTCATGGACTGGATCGTGATATAAAATCGTGCAGTCTGCATTTCTTTGTCATAGCTAATAAATGAGCAGCCACTGGCCGTGTCCTGTGCTGTCAGAATACTATAGCTATCCATCAGATCTGTTGTCTCATCAACGCGTCCCTTTTTGTCCATGTCACGCAGCGTGACATAGGCCTGTGCCGTATCGCCGGAAATAGATGCCGATTCCATCTCCATACGGATACCGTTGTCATCGCATGTCTGATTGACCGGCACAAAATGCTGGGCAAGCACCGGTGAGACCGCATACATCACGGCATACGCTGTGTCACTGTTGGCAGCCAGCGCAGACAGCGTGAAATTCAAGCAGACACACACGGCGACCACGGCAGCGACCGGACGCAGGACGCAGCGCGTGCGTAACATGCGCTGCACAGGATGCTTGTGTGCCTGTGTCATAATCTCCTGTACCATCTGTTCATCGGGTTTTACTTGCTGCATCATATGCTGATAATTGCGTTTCATCGTCATTCTCCTCTCTCAAAAGCTCTCGCAGCATCTCTCGTGCCCTTGTCAGTTGGGAACGAACCGTGCCGCTGCGGCGGTGCAGTGCCTGCGCGATTTGTTCGGTCGTCATATCCTCATAATAAAACAGATGAATGACTTCTCGATATTTGGGCGGCAATCGCCGAAGGGCATCATATAAACCGGAGTCTTCTGGTGTTTCCCACGAAAGATTTTCTTCCAGCTCTACCGTATGTCTGCGCCAGGCAGACATGTGCATTTTATTACAGCAATTGACCGTCACACGCAAAAACCACGCTTTTTCGTGCCCTTCGTCGTGAAATTCGGGACATTTTTTCAAGTATCGCAAAAAGACCTCTTGGAAAATTTCATCGGCATCATACTTCGTTCCCATGCGGGCAAACGCCAAGCGATATACCATGTCGGCATATTTTCGGATGAGCTGATCGGTATTTTCGTTTTGTCTCACTGTGTTTTCCTCCCTTCGTTCTATACACCCCACAGCAAGGCAAATTGCTGCACGAGGAAAAGAAAAAACCGACTGCGCAGAAGATTCCTCTTGTACACAGTCGGTTTTTCTATATCTGTTTGTTTTTACAGTCGCTCGTCGTCGTACAGTGCGCCCGCCTTCTCGTAGTGCGTGACACGCGCAATGTGGTTGTCGTCGTCAACAAAAACAACCTTCGGCTTATGGGTCTGCGCCTCCTCCGGCGTCACATCCGCATAGGCCATAATAATCACATGGTCGCCCTCAGATGCGCAGCGTGCTGCCGCGCCGTTCAGACAGATCACGCCGCTGCCCGGCTCACCTGCGATGGTGTAAGTCTCAAAGCGATTGCCATTGTTTACGTCTACAATCTGTACTTTTTCGTACTCATAAATACCAGCTGTATTCAAAAGCTCGCTGTCAACTGTGATGGAACCAACATAGTTCAGTTCTGCCTGCGTAACAACGGCGCGGTGAATTTTGCCTTTCAGCATCTGGATTGTCATGTAAATTTCGTCCTCCGTTTATATTTAGCGTTCGATGATAAAGTTATCAATCAGGCGGGTCTTGCCGATATATACGGCAACAGCAGCGAGAATCGAGCCCTCGGTGCTGCTGACCGGCTCCAGATTGTTCCAATCTACAATTTCTACGTAGTCAATGCGGCTGAGCGGCTCTGCCTCAATCTCAGCGGTGATGATTGCCTTGACCTTCTCTGCATCGGTCTCGCCAGCCTCTACGGCAGCCTTACCCTTGTTCAGACCGCGCGACAGGCACCGTGCTGCCTTGCGCTCCTCTGCGCTCAGGTAGGTGTTGCGGGAGGACTTTGCCAAACCGTCCTCTTCGCGGATAATCGGGCAGCCAACGATGGTCAGCGGCATGTTCAGGTCACGCACCATGCGGCGGATGACTGCCAGCTGCTGTGCGTCCTTCTGACCGAAGTATGCGCGATCCGGCTGTACAATGTGGAACAGCTTGCTGACAACCGTGCAGACGCCGCGGAAATGAATCGGGCGAGTTTTGCCGCACAGTCCCTTGGTCAGATGATCCATATCAACATAGGTGCAGAAATCCGGTGCGTACATTTCGTCTGCTTCCGGATGGAAGATCAGGTTTGCGCCGGTGGACTCGCACAGCGCTGCATCACGCTCGATGTCGCGCGGATAGGTTGCCAGATCTTCAGTCGGTCCGAACTGAATCGGATTGACAAAGTCGGAGACAACCGTGCGGTCGTTCTCTGCAACCGAGCGGGCAATCAGACTCTGATGGCCTTCATGCAGGTATCCCATGGTCGGAACCAGACCGACGGTCAGTCCCTCTGCGCGCCATGCCTTGACCTGTGCGCGAACTTCTTCTATTGTCTTAACGATGGTAATCATGTGAAACTCCTTTATCCGATGCTTGTCTCTTAGTACAATCTGCCGATGATGTCTTCATCAATCTTATAGGTGTGCTCCGGTGCCGGGAACACGCCCTCCTTGACTTCCTGATCGAAGGTCTTGAACGCTTCGGTCATAATCTCACCGACGTTGGCAAAGTGCTTGACGAACTTCGGCTTAAAATCGGTAAACATACCGAGCATATCCTGATAAACCAGAACCTGACCGTCGCAGCCGGCGCCTGCGCCGATGCCAATGGTCGGAATGTCCAGTGTGTCGGTAATCTTCTGTGCCAGCAGTGCCGGAATGCCTTCCAAGACAACAGCAAAGGCACCTGCCTCCTGTACGCGGCGAGCGTCGTCCAACAGCTGCTGTGCCTGCTTTTCGCCCTTGCCCTGTACCTTGAAGCCGCCAAACGCATTGATAGACTGCGGAGTCAGACCAATATGTGCACAAACCGGAATGGATGCGCCGACAATCGCCTTAATCTGCTCGCATACAGAAGCGCCGCCCTCCAGCTTTACTGCGTTGGCGCGGCCTTCCTTCATCAGTCTGCCTGCATTGACAACTGCGTCATAAACAGATGCCTGATAAGACATAAACGGCATATCGCCGATGACCAGTGCATTTTTCGCACCGCGTGCAACAGCTGCCGTATGGTGAATCATATCTTCCATTGTAACGGACAGTGTGTCCTCATAGCCGAGAATGGTATTTCCCAGCGAATCTCCTACCAGAATCGAGTTGATACCTGCCGCATCGACGAGCTTCGCTGTCGAATAGTCATACGCCGTGAGCATCGAAAGACGCGTGCCTTCTTTTTTTGCCTGCTGGAATGTTAATACAGTGTTCTTCATGACAATCCCTCCAAGTACTTGGTAAGGGCGGTATCGTCTCTGTCTGGATGTTTTTTGTGCGCAATGTCACACAATCTGCGCGTCAAACGGGCGTATAGCGCCTGTTCTTCCCGCGTCAAACATGCCATGTGCGACTGAATCGTTCCCATGTCACCGCGCTCTGCCGGACCTGTCAGAGCATTCTGCGCGCCTTTGTCACAGATTGCCTGCATGTTTCCGCGCATGAGCGGGGTCAAAGCGGTCAGTGCCTGTTCCTGCGTAAAGCCGCACTGCTCCAAAAGCTGTGTGCCCCAATCCGCCAGTCCAACAACCAAATTGCTCACAACGCATGACGCCAAATGATAGCGCGCCTTGTCTGCCGCCTGAATCGTCGCATGCTGCACGCCGCAGGTGTCCAAGACCTCCTGCATACGCGGAGCGCCGTCGCCTTCCAACGTAAAAAATGCGCCGTTCAGCTTCTCCCACACGGAGAATCGGTCACTGACTGCCATCATCGGATGCACGGAACAAGTCTGTGCGCCGCACTGTGCTGCGCCCTCAAAAACCGAGCTGGGCAGTGCGCCGCTGCAATGGCATATACATTTACTTTTGATCGGCAGTGTTTTCATGTCGTTCCACATGCGTGCAACCACACCGTCCGATGTGGTCACGAACAGGGTATCGCTCGCTTGTACAATTTCTTCCAATGTATCAAAGCAATGCGTCCTTGTAAACTCTGCTGCCTCCTCGGCGTGTCTGCGGGTTCTGCTGAAGTATCCCGTGACCGAAACACCGCGCTGGGCAAATAGCTTTCCGAGCGATGTCCCGACGTTTCCCGCGCCGATAAAACCAATTTTCATACGAACCACCTCCGCGTAATGCCGGCGGCGATTCCCTGCGCATCAGTCCCACTTGCTCCTTCACAATATAGGCTGTGCCGAAAAAAAGAAAAAACATCCGGTGCAGTTTGCGGCGTGCCGCAATACCACCCATCCTGTTTAGAATAGCACAATGGTTTGGCTGAGACAAGGGATTCCCAACAAAATATAAATTTTTCTCCGTACAGCCCAATGTTTTTACAAAACACTAGGCTGATTTTATCGGTTCTTACTGGTAATTCCGTGATATTTCATTTTTGCATTTGTTACTTTTCGTCATTCAAATGCATTCTCTCTCCCGTTTTTTGTGTACTATTCTCATTTTCCCAAACTTTTGTCCACGTGCACGCAGCACGCATATCCGATAAAATCCGCCGCCCATTTGCGGCGTCCAATCTCGCATTTAATCGTTTTTCCCGAAATTTTTATTTCTTTATGCCAATTTAAGTTTTCTTTAAAATTTTCAAAAGCCCTCTTGCAATATGTGGTTCTTTTCCGTATAATGATATTATATTGAGAGATTTGAGAAGGAATATTTGCATAAACCCGTATATTTTCCCCTTATTTACGGATATGCACAGGCAAGGAGAGATTTATTATGGTCGAATTTACAACTCAATTCTGTGACTCTGCCAGCTTCTCCCAGACTGCCCTGCGGCAGTATGGTCGGTATGAGAAGGACGCCGATTTTACGCAGCTGCCGATTTTGAATGAGCACACTGTTATCACATATATAACAGAGGGTTCCGGCAGCTTGAAGCTCGGCTCCTCAATGCATACCATCGAACCTGGCTCCATCCTCGTGATGTTTCCGGATGTCTGCGTCAATGCTTCCGCTCTGCACGGTCCGATTCAGCTCATGTGGGCAGAGATGTCCGGCGATGCGCTGCCGAAGATTCTGGCGCGCGCCGGTCTGACGCCGCAAAAGCCGATTTTGTCTTTGGCGGATCTGGGCGACAACTGCAAGACAAAAAGCACGCTGGCTCAGCTGACCGCTCCGGACGCCGAACTGGGCGCACTGGCAGCGTATGGTCTGGCGATGGAAATGCTGGATTATCTGGTACAGGAAAGCCCGCGTCCCTGTCAGCCGAAGGTATCCAACCTGCAGCAGTACTATGTGGAAAAGTCGATTCGTTATATTAAGACCAAATACCCGCAGGATATTTCCGTGGAGGATGTTGCGCAGTACTGCGGTCTGAACAGAAGCTATCTCGGCAAGCTGTTCCGCGATGCGACCGGCATGACCACGCAGGAATATCTGATTCGTCAGCGCATGAGCGTTGCTTGTCACTATCTGGAAATCGGTGCCGCACCGATTGCAACCATTGCCCGTTCTGTCGGCTATCCGAACCAGCTGCACTTCTCCCGTGCCTTCCACAAGGTATTCGGCATCCCGCCGCGTGAGTGGCAGAAGCGCAACCGCAAAAATGCCAAGTAATAGGTAACTCTAAGGATATCGCGCCGGTTCCGAATGTTTTCGGAACCGGCGTTTTTTTGCCTTTGTCGTTGTGTTTTGCTAACTTTTATGGTATGCTATACCAGACAAAGGAGGACGATCCATGAAACACACGCATTCCGCCCTGCTTTTGGTCTGTCTAGCGGCTTTTTTGCTGACAGGCTGCGGTTCCGGCAAAGCAGGCTCATCCGAAAACCCCTATGTATGTACCAAGCAGACCGCCAGCGCAGGCAATTATGTTACCTATGACTATGACGCAAACGGGAACTGCACCAAAGAATCCCGTTATTCTGCATCCGGAAATCTTACCGGCTGGACAGAATCAACATACAGCGAGGACAATCAGCCGACGGAAATTCTCACATACAATGAATCCGGCGATGTTCAAACTCGTGTGCAAAACAAATACAAAAACGGCAATTTAGCTGTTACCGTCAGTCTGGACGGCAGCAACGGCAAAGACTACGAAGAAGCCTTCTCCTACGACAAAAACGGTCATCTCACCAAACGAGTGCACACGGAAAATCACGGCAGTGCCAGCAACAACTATTGGTGTGAAATCACGACGGATGACCAAGGCAGACAGACCAAATCCGTTCAGCACAGCGGGACGGAAGATCATCCGGCTGCGGATACCATCACCATCGAATCTCTGTACAATGAAGCGGGGCATCTCGTCAAATCCAGCACCTACACCAACGACGTGCTGGACAGTTGGGACGAAATGGACTACGATGCAGACGGTCAGCTGGTCAATACCAGCACGTATGACGCACAGGGAAATTTACAGGTCAAGTACACCAATACCTACGACAAGCACGGCAATCTGACACAGACCGATATACTCACCGCGGACAAGAATGAACCGCTCGTGACATATGACTATCTGACGCTCAAGCAGTATCTCAAAAACGCCGCATAACAGCACAAAAGACCCGCCTCCGGCAGGTCTTTTTCTTTTTCCTATTCTATATCTACCATCTATTTCCCTTAGATGAATTTATAAATTGCCTTTGCCACACCGTCATTATCATTGGTGTCTGTGACATATTTCGCCAGCTTCTTTACGGCCTCGTCACCATTTCCCATCACGACCGGCATGCCTGCGATGCGCAGCATATCCGAATCGTTGTCACTGTCGCCGATTGCCATGACTTCATCCATTGTGATGCCCATGACCTGTGTCAGCTCCTGCAAGGCAAGACCCTTATTGATGCCCTCCGGCATAATCTCAAAGTTATTTTCCGCCGAACGCGTGATATGAATGCCCGGCAGCTGGTTAATCTCCGCCAGCGCTTCCGCAAGTACCTGCACATCGCCGCGGGCGAACACCTTCGATACCGGAAATTTGTGTTCCCGAATCGTTGCTGCAACATCCGGCAGCACCACTTTGCTCGCCCAGAATCCCTCTGTGCGCTTGGTATTACATAAAATTTCGTCCGAATACGGGTTCAAATACAGTCTGTCACCTACATAAATCATAACGGTGACCGGACGATTCTGCACGGCTTCCACGACCTTTGCGCCAATGTCCCACGGCATCGCCCATTCCTTGACGTTGCGCGCATTGCGCACATCGGAAATCGCCGCGCCGCCCGCCGAAATCAGCAGAGAAGATGCGCCGATTTCCTTCGAGAAAACAGCAGCTTCTCCTACAATTCGACCGGTACAGACGATGACCTTGACGCCCTTGCTGCGGGCATAGGCTACCGCCTCCACCGTCGATGGAAGTATATCAATACTGCTGGTCAGCACCGTTCCGTCCAGATCCAGTGCAATCAAACGATACATTTTGAATAGCTCCCCTTCCGTTTGCGAAAATCCTGTTTTATGATACTTGTTATGCAATGATTTGCGCTGCAATCGCGCCGCCGATGACGACGACCGCAGCAACGGCGCAAATAGCATCTGCTTTTCCAAATTTCAGCTGACGCATCCGCGTGCGGCCAATATCTCCGCGGTACAAGCGGCACTCCATCGCGGTTGCCAGCTCATCTGCCCGCCGGAATGCCGACACAAACAGCGGCACCAGAATCGGCACGAGCGCTTTGACGCGGTGCATCAATCCGCCGGAGTCAAAATCCGCGCCGCGGGCGCGCTGTGCGCTCATAATTTTGTCGGTCTCCTCCACCAGCGTCGGAATAAACCGCAGCGCCAGCGACATCATCATCGCCAGCTCATGAATGGGCGCATGCACCTTTTTGAGCGGTGACAGCAGCTTTTCCAATCCATCCGTGAGCTGAATCGGAGATGTCGTATACGTCAGCAGCGACGCGCCGACAATCAGTAAAATCAGCCGCACAACAATAAGCACCGCACGGCTCACACCGCTCGATGTAATTGTCAGCATGGCGAACTTCCACAGCGTTTTTCCGCCCGGCGTCATAAACAAATTGAGCACGGCAGTAAATATGATAATAAACAGCAGCGGCTTAAGGCCGCGCAGCACCATGCACAGGCTCAGGCGCGCCAGATAGACCATGCCGAAAATAAACAGCGCGAGCAGCAGCAGAGATGCCGGATTGCTGCACACAAATATGGCAATAATCAGCGCAAAGACCAGCAAAATCTTGGTGCGCGGGTCGGCGCGGTGCAGAATTGACCGCCCCGGAAAATATTGTCCCAGTGTGATGTCCTTCAGCATCCGTTCTTCCCTCCTGCCTGTTTATATGCAAGCAGCTGTGCAACTGCCTGCTCTATGGTATAACAGCCGGTATCGACTGGAATGCCGCGTTTTTTTAATTCCAGCAAAATCTTTGTAACCTGCGGCACGGTAAGTCCCGCCTGTTCCAATTCATCTGCCCGCGCAAACACTTCCTCCGGTTTTCCGGTCAGGAAAACCCGTCCGTTTTGCATGACCACCAAGCGATCCGCCATGCGCGCCGCATCCTCCATCGAATGGGTAACGAGCACAATGGTTGTGCCGTGCAAATCGTGCAGGCGGCGAATGAGTTCGAACATTTCCCGGCGTCCTGCCGGATCCAGTCCCGCCGTCGGCTCATCGAGCACCAAAATCTCCGGCTGCATCGCCACAACGCCCGCCAGCGCGACGCGGCGTTTTTGTCCGCCGGACAGCTCAAACGGCGATTTGTCGCGCAGACTGACATCCAATCCGACATCTTCCATCGCCTGCGCAACACGCCGCTCGATCTCTGCGGCATCCAGTCCCATATTGGTTGGACCATAGGCGATATCCTTGCCAACTGTTTCTTCAAACAGCTGATATTCCGGATACTGGAACACCAGTCCGATGCGAAAGCGCACACGGCGAATATCGCAGTCTGAGGCAAAAATATTTTTTCCGTGCAAAAGCACTTGCCCGTCTGTCGGACGGAGCAGCCCGTTGAGATGCTGAATCAGGGTGGATTTTCCCGAACCGGTATGACCGATAATTGCCAAAAATTCGCCGCGCTCCACGTTTAAATTGACATGGTCGAGCGCCTTTTGCTCAAACGGTGTGCCCTTGCTGTATACATGGCTCAGGTCATGCACTTCCAAAATGGGAATATCTCGTTCGCTCATTTCTGTGCGCCCCCTTTCAGCCATGCTTCCAGCCGGTCAGCGCATTCCGTGACGGTCAATGCATCCATCGGAATCTGCTCTCCAGCGGTCTGGTTGATGCGCTCCAGCAGTTCAATGCTCTGCGGCGCTTCCAGTCCCAACGCGCGCAGCCGTTTGGTCTGTGTGAAAATCTCGCGTGGTGTGCCGTCCATGACGAGATGCCCGCCGTCTAATACTGCGACACGCTGCGCCTGCACCGCTTCATCCATGTGATGTGTAATCAAAATAATGGTAATGTGCTGCTTTTCGTGCAGTTCATGCAAAATACGCATAATGTCCGCACGTCCCTGCGGATCCAGCATAGCAGTCGGCTCATCAAGCACGATGCATTTCGGCTTCATGGCCAGCACGCCGGCAATGGCAACACGCTGTTTTTGTCCGCCGGACAACAAATGCGGCGCGTGCAGGTGATAGTCATACATCCCGACCATTTTGAGCGCCTGATAGACGCGGCTGCGGATTTCTTTGGGCTCTACACCCATATTTTCCGGACCAAACGCCGCATCTTCCTCTACGACGGTTGCGACAATCTGATTATCCGGATTCTGAAACACCATACTGCAGGCACGGCGAATGTCCCACAGTTGTTCTTCATCCATGGTATCCATTCCATCCACCCAGATTCTGCCGCCGGACGGCAGATTGATGGCGTTGCACATGCGGGCAAACGTGGATTTTCCCGAGCCGTTTCTGCCCAAAATCGCGGTGAACTGTCCATATGGAATTGTAAGATTCACACCGTCCAGCGCCAAATGCGTTGCACGGGAAAAATCTGTATAGCGGAAAGTTAAATTTTCCGCATGAATCATGTCTGACATGGTGTACTTCCTTTATTTAGGGATAGCTTTGGTCTGCGAAATGGCATGATGAATGACATCGCAAACTTATCTCTCCCTCTGGGAGAGAAGTCCGTGCGAACTGGTTGTTCTCACCGGTTGGTATTCACCCAGCGCGCCGTATTGCCGCACGGCAGGGCATAGCCCGTCGATTTCACCGGCAGACCCAGCTCCTGACAATCAATATGACCGCCAAAGCGAGAGGCAATCGTTGTGCCGAGAATATATCCCATAACAGCCGGTGCGAGACCTGTCGAATAGCTGTTGACAAGCAGAAACAGCGGATCATCCGACAGCAGCTGAGAGGTCAGCTGAATAAAATCAGCAATGTCATTTTCAATCTTCCAAACCTGTCCCGTCGGTCCTCTGCCGTAGCTCGGCGGATCCATAATGATACCGTCATACTTATGTCCGCGGCGAATTTCACGCTCGACAAACTTCTTGCAGTCATCGACAATCCAGCGAATCGGACGGTCTGCCAGACCCGAAGCCGCCGCATTTTCCTTTGCCCACTGGGTCATGCCCTTGGAGGCATCGACATGGCAGACGCTGGCGCCTGCAGCAGCTGCCGCCAGTGTTGCACCGCCGGTGTACGCAAACAAATTGAGGACTCGCACCGGCTTATCCGACTTGCGAATCAGTCCGTCCACATAATCCCAGTTTGCCGCCTGCTCCGGAAACAAACCGGTGTGCTTAAAGTTCATCGGCTTGATGTGAAACGTGAGTTCGCGATAATGAATGTCCCACTGAGACGGCAGCTTTTTGATGTTCCACTTGCCGCCGCCGGAGGACGAGCGATGATAAGACGCATCTGCGGTTCTCCAAGCAGAAACGTTTTTCTGCTTCGGCCAGATTGCCTGCGGGTCCGGACGAACCAGCACCTGCTTGCCCCAGCGCTCTACTTTTTCGCCATTGCCGCAGTCGAGCACTTCAAAATCTTTCCATTTATCTGCAATCCACATATGATTCTCCTGTTATCTATGTTTGGTATATTTCTTCTTTTGGTTGGATTTCTGATCTCTGCGTCCGCCGCCGGAACGATTGCTTGTGCGCGCTGCACGCCGCTCTGTCGTTCTGTCCGTTCTGCGCGATGGCTGCGTATTGCGTCCGCGACCGTGCCGTTTAGACGGCTTTTCCGTGTGTAAATGTGCAAAATGTTCATTGGGACGCGGACGAATCAGGCACTCTTTGCCATAGCCGATGAGATCTTCTCGTCCCGCCTGCAGCAGCGCTTTGATGACGATTGCGCGCTTATCCGGTCTGCGCCACTGCAGCAGTGCGCGCTGCATTTCCTTTTCCTCCGGTGTCTTGGCAACATACACCGGCTTCATCGTGCGCGGATCGACGCCGGAATAGTACATCGCTGTGGACAGCGTGCCCGGTGTCGGATAAAAATCCTGCACCTGCTGCGGCATATAGCCAATCGAGTGCAGATATTCTGCCAGATGTACGGCATCGCTCAGCTCTGCGCCCGGATGCGAGGACATCAGATACGGTACCAAGTACTGTTTTTTGCCCAATTTTGCATTGATGCGCTCATACCGCTCTTTGAACCGGCGGTATACGTCAAATGACGGTTTGCCCATATAATACAGCGCATGATCGCTCATGTGCTCCGGTGCGACTTTGAGCTGACCGCTGATATGATACTTGACCAGCTCCAGGAAAAATTCATCGTTGTCATCCGCCATCATGTAATCATAGCGCAGGCCCGAACGCACAAACACCTTCTTGACGCCGGGAATTTCCCGCAGCTGACGCAGCAGCTTGAGATAGTCCGAATGATCTGCGCGCAAATTGCCGCAGGCCTTCGGGAACAGACAGCGCTTATTCTGACATAAGCCCTGTGTCTCTTGCTTCTTACAAGCCGGAAAGCGGAAATTTGCGGTCGGGCCGCCGACATCATGAATATATCCCTTAAAATCCGGATGCTGAGCGATGCGCTTACCCTCTGCCACAACCGATTCATGGGAGCGCGAGGAAATATATCTGCCCTGATGGAACGCCAGCGAGCAGAAATTACAGCCGCCGAAACAGCCGCGGTTGTGAATAATCGAAAACTGCACTTCTGCAATTGCCGGAACACCGCCGACAGCCTCATAACTCGGATGATAGGTTCTCTCATACGGCAAACCGTATACCCAGTCCATTTCCTCTGTCGTTAGCGGAATGGACGGCGGATTCTGCACCAGCAGACGATGGCCATGCTTTTGTACAATTGCTTTTCCCGTAATATGGTCTTGCTGTGCGTACTGTATCTTTACCGATTCTGCGTATTTGATTTTGTCCTCTACTGTTTCTTCCATAGACGGACACCACACAGCGGGGAACGAAATATCTTGTGCATCCTTGGTAAAATATGCCGTGCCGCGAACCTGTTTGCACACGTCCGGTCCGCGCTTTCCCGCCTTCAGATTCGCGGCGATTTCCAGCACGGATTTCTCGCCCATACCGAACATCAAACCGTCTGCTCCCGCATCCTGCAGGATGGACGGCATAATGTGATCCGCCCAATAATCATAGTGCGCAAAGCGGCGCAGACTCGCTTCGAGTCCGCCGAGATAAATCGGCGTATTCGGAAACGCACGGCGCGCGAGCTTCGCATATACCGTTACCGCACGATCCGGACGCTTGCCGCCCACACCGCCGGGAGAATACGAATCGTCATGTCTCCGCTTTTTGGATGCCGTATAATGCGCCACCATGGAGTCAATATTGCCGCTGTTAATCAGCACCGCATAGCGCGGCTGTCCCATCGCCACAAAATCCGCTTCCGAGCGAAAATCCGGCTGGGACAGAATTGCCACGCGATAGCCCGCATCCTCCAGCACACGCGAGATAACCGCCGTGCCAAACGACGGATGATCCACATACGCATCACCGGTTACAAGCAAAAAATCGCAGTAATACCAGCCGCGCGACACCATATCTTCTTTTGAAATCGGCAGAAAGCCGCCTGTTTTCTTTGCCATATCGTCCTCTTTATTGACTGCTTTTAGAATTATCTAGTTTTTCTCAGCTTCTATCATACCACAGCAGCGCGGAAGAAGAAACGGAATATTTTACGAATTTCTTGTTTTTTTACTTTTACTTTCCGACACGCACAAAAAACGCCCATCCCGCTGGCGGGATGGGCGTCCAACTCTTTCGGCTGTGTCAATCAGTCGTTGACATAAGCGGCAACGATCTGGCCGATGTACATTTTGTGATAATCCGGTGCATCGTATGCATGCTCGAAAATCGGCATATCGGTGCAGTTTTCCGGCGGCAGCTCCTGTGCATACATTTTCTTGCACACAAGCGTATATGCTGCTTCTTCAAACGTCGGCGCGCCGTCAATCATGGTCTTGGTCAGACCGGATTCCTTGAGCTTGTCGATGTCGCGGCCAGACTTGGAGCCAGCCAGCTTGAGTGCATCCTCATGTCCCGGCTTCAGGCAGGTCACGGTGAACACATCGTTATTCTCCATATAGCCAAAGGTGTGACGGGAATGACGCACATAAACGGTCATTGCCGGCTTAAACCACAGTTCGCCCAGCATGCCCCAGTTGATGGTCATGAAATTGAAATCATCCTCTGTACCGGCAGCCAGCAGCATCCACTTGTTGCAGATTTCGTCAATGGCGTTGCCCGGCAGCTCAGTCGGATCAATTTTACGGAAAGACATAGTAAAAACCTCCTTGCGTATCTCTTGTTGTGTATACTGTTATCTTACTATACTCCCGCCGCAATATGCAAGCGGTTTGTGTATTTTCATGTGCTTAGAAATTTTGTATCACGGCAAATCTCTTGCGCGCAGCTGCATCTGCATCCAATCATCGCGCGTGATGAGCACGCGGCGCGGCTTGGAGCCTTCAAACGGGCCGACAATGCCGCGCTGCTCCATCTGATCGACCAGACGCGCGGCGCGCGCATAGCCCAATTTCAAGCGGCGCTGCAGCATGGATACCGATGCCTGTCCTGACTCGACAACAATGGTAATGGCCTGCGGCAGCAGCTCGTCTTCGTCCTCGGAAGCGTCATAGCCGCCGGACGATTCGCTCTCCGCCTGCTTCTCGATGTGATCCATTACCTCCTGCGAATATTCCGCCTCGGCATTTTTCTTCACGTACTGAATGACATGCTCGATTTCTTCGGTGCTGACAAAACAGCCCTGAATGCGCAGCGGTTTATTGAGATTGATAGGCGAATACAGCATGTCGCCTTTGCCAATCAGCTTATCCGCGCCGACAGTGTCCAAAATAATGCGTGACTCAACCTGCGATGCAACAGCAAACGCGATGCGTGACGGAATGTTCGACTTCATCAGACCGGTGATGACATCGGTGGACGGCCGCTGTGTTGCAACAACCAGATGCATACCGGCGGCACGCGCCTTCTGCGCGATGCGGCAGATAGATGTCTCAACTTCCTTTGCCGCAACCATCATCAAATCCGCCAGCTCATCAATGACAATGACGATTTGCGGCAGATGCTCCATGCGCGGATGCACCATCTGCTGTCCGTCCGCGTCCTCGGTCTGCTGCTCCTGTTCCTGCTGCTGGCGCACCAGTTCATTGTAATCGCTCAGACCGCGCACACCGGATGCGGCAAACAGCGCATAGCGCCGTTCCATCTCGCTAACCGCCCAGCTCAAAGCACCGGATGCCTTTTTCGGGTCTGTGACAACCGGAATCAGCAGGTGCGGAATGCCGTTGTAATTGCCCAGCTCGACCATTTTCGGGTCTACCATGATGAGCCGCACATCCGCCGGTGAAGATTTATACAGCAGTGAAATCAAAATCGAGTTGATGCACACGGATTTACCGGAGCCTGTTGTGCCGGCAATGAGCAAGTGCGGCATCTTTGCCAAATCAATGACCTGTGCCGTGCCAGTGATGTCCTTACCCAGCGCAACCGACAAGCTCGCACGGGAGTTTTCAAAGTTTTTCGAGCCGATGACATCGCGCAGCGATACCATTTGCACCGTGCGGTTCGGCACCTCAATGCCAACCGCCAGTTTGTCCGGAATTGGCGCAATGCGGACGGTATCTGCGCCCAATGACAGGGCGATATCATCCGACAGCGAGGTGATGCGCGAGAATTTGACACCGCGCTCCATCTGAATTTCAAAGCGTGTGACGGACGGGCCGCGCACAATATTGATAATCTGCACATCAATGCCGAACGAGGCCAGCGTATCGACCAGCCGCGCGGCGCTGTCGCGCAGCTCGGCGCGCACATCGGTATTGGAAGATTTCGGCGAGCGGTTTAACAGACTGAGCGGCGGATATTGATATTCTGCCGCCGGTACGTCCAGCGCACGGGAAATTTCCTGATGCACTTGCTGCCGTTCCTCTTTGGACGAGCTTTTTTCTTCCTGCGGGACAGCGGCTTGCTGCTCTGCCGCTGCGGCGGCTTCCTCCCAAGGCGGCACATCCGGTTCGGATTTCTGGGTGTTCGCTGTCGGTGTGTGCAGCGTCTCCGTGAGATCCGGCATCACATCCGCCAACCTGCGCCGATTGTCCATTTTCTTCTCATATCGCGCCCGCGAGGTGGCTGCTGCCTCCTCGTGCGCCTGATCAAATGCTTCGTTCTCAATCATGCCGCCGGACAAATCATCGATCTTTTGCTGTTCAGCGTCACGCTGTGCCTGTTCCTGCTGCTTCATCAGCCGAGCCTTTCGGTGATTGCCGCGCTGATTGCGCAGTCTGCCGATGAGACTGGTCTGTCCGAGTATCTGTGTGCCGTCGTCTTCGTCATCCAGCGGCTGCGTGCGCGTCTTTGCCGGCGTCACGGTCATATCGTGCTCGCGCAGCTGTTCGACGTCCTCATACAGCACGCCGCGCAGACGCATCCAGATGCGCGCCGGTGTGGTGTTGAAGATAATGAGCAGCAAAATCATCATGAGCATGACGAGCAAAATTTTTGCGCCCATGCCGGACAGCAGGAGCGCAAGCACACTTGCCAGCATACCGCCGATGACACCGCCCATATGCAGATTTTGTCCGTTATGCCACAGCTCAATGATGGATGTGAACGATATCGTCATGCGCGGATGAATGAGAATGCTCTGTGCCAGTGCACTCCACAGCACCGGAAACAGCAAAATACTCGTCACGCGCAGGCGCACCGGCTGCAAATCGCACAGGGCGAACATGCCGCCCACGCACAGGGCAACCCAAAACATCTGCGTACCCCAGCCAATCAGTCCGCCGACCAGATGCAGCACGCCCGTGAGCAAAATGCCGTCCATTTGACACAGCGCAAGCACCAGCACAACCGCCAGCATCAGAAGTCCGATGCCGACTGTAACGTTGTTCCAAACCTGATTGGTTTGCAGGATGTTCTGTGTCTGTCTTTTCGGCGCACTGCGGCGCGCGGAGCCGGTTTTTCCGGTTCCCGTGCGCTTGCGAGCCGCCGTATTGGTTGTTCTCGTGCCGCTGCTCCGAGAAGCTGTCCGCCGCGTTCCGGCGGACGTTTTTTTGTTTGACGCGGTCTTTTTTGTCCGCGTGCTTGTCTTTTTTGTATTTGCCAATGGAAAATACCACCTGTTCCTTCTATAGCGTATTGCTATCGTACCATAAAACCGGAAAAAATGCCATATTGACCGTTGCATTTTTCTTCTCAGGTCTGTATTCTATAATATAGACAGGAAGATATGCTGCCGTGCACACGGCATGCCGGTTCGTTTGCAAACTTTTTTCTTTTCCGGCGCCGTTGTTCACACTTTTGTAATAGCCTCCTGTTATACTTTTATTCATCATAGAAAGGAATCTGTCCTTTGAATACAGCGATTATTCTCAGCTATGACGGCACTGCCTATCACGGCTGGCAGACCCAGCGCAACGCAAGCTCCGTACAGCAGACCGTGACCGAAGCGCTCGCCTCCCTTTTGGGACAGGACGTGTCGGTGTCCGGTGTCGGCCGCACGGATGCCGGTGTCCACGCGCGGCGGTATGTCGCCAATTTTCACGGCACACATACCATTCCGATGGATCGTCTGCCGTTCGCCATCAACGCCCATCTTCCGATGGACATTGCAGTATCCGGTGCAGCGCTCGTTCCGGACGATTTTGACGCCCGCTTCAACTGCACGCGCAAGGAGTACACCTATTTGATTGCTCCGGGAAAAATCCGCGATCCGTTCGCGGTGAGCCGCAGTTATTTCTATCCCTATTCTCTGGATGTCGATGCCATGCAGCAGGCGGCACAGTATTTTATCGGCAAAAAGGATTTTGCCGCCGTCCGCTCGGTAGGCACGCCGGTCAAATCCACGGTGCGCGAGATTTTCACGTGCAGCGCAGACGCTGTCGGCGCACTGGTTCGCATCCGCGTTTCCGCAGACGGCTTTTTGTACAACATGGTGCGGGCGATTTCCGGCACACTGCTGTACGCCGGTCAGGGAAAATTCCATCCGGAAGACATCGAGCGCATTCTGGCGAGCTGTGACCGCGAGCAGGCCGGCCCGACACTCCCGCCGCAGGGATTGTACATGACGCGCCTATGGTATGACACAACGCCGGAGCTTGACCAATTCCATCTGGCAGCCGACGAAGGTGTACCCGGAGGACTTCCGATATGAAAAAAATGTCTTTGAAACGGCGGGAGGATCCGCTGTGGAACAGTCCCGATCCCGTCCTGCGCCGCGTCCACCGCGGCCGAACATATATCGGGCGGCTGCTCGTTCTCGTGACGCTGCTGTTTGTCGGCATGAATTTACAATTGTTTACACCGGCAAGCATCGGCAACATTCGTTCCTCTCTCAAAGCCGCTTCTGTGCGGTCGGCGGAGGATATGACGGTTATCTCATATCCGTCCGGTTCCAGCAAGTCCATTCTGCCGTTCGGCAACGGGCTCGCCGTTTGCTCCGACAACATGCTGTCGTTTGAGATGCCGGGCAAGTATTCGCAAATGGAAACCAATCTTTCCTATGCCAATCCGGTGATGCGTGCCTCCAACCAGTATCTGCTGATCTTTGACCGCGGGGCGTATCGCTTTACCGTCACGAACACGCTCAACGAGCTGTACTCACAGACCATGTCCTCTCCGATTACCAACGCGGACATCGCCGCAAACGGCAATGTCGCTATCGTGACCGATGAGGCGGGCTATAAAAGTGCGGTTCGCGTATACAACGTGGACAATGAGCATTTATACACCTGGTCCACCAACGACTACTATATTATGTCTGCGGCGCTCTCTTCGGACGGCCAGCGGCTGGCACTGTTCTGTTTCCGTCAGGACGGCCTCACGCTGACCTCCAAGCTGTTTTTTGCCGACATCAGCTCCGACAAAAAGCCGAACGAGGGCAATGACGGCATTGACATGAACGGCAGTCTCGTGCTCGGCATGAAATTCTTGGGGAACAACACCGTGTGCACGGTTTGCGACAGCGCGACCTATGTTGTCTCACGCGGCGGACAAATCAAGTACCAAAAGGACTATTCTTCCGATGATCTGATCGCGTTCGACTTGACAAACGACTGTCTTGCGCTGGCAACCGAAGCATATTCGCAGACTGGCCGCGCGGAAGTCGTTCTCATCAATGCACGCGGCACAGCCTCGCGCAAGCCGCTGTATTTGCCGGAGCAGCCGGACGGCGTCAGCTACTGCGACGGACGCCTCGCCGTGACAACCGGCGAAACCGTCACGTTCTATTCTAAGAGTCTAAAAGAGATTGATTCTCAGACCGGACTCACCGGTCTGTCTCGTGTGTACATGCGCTCCGGCGGCTCCGCCATCGCGCTGTTTAACAGTCAGGCGCGGGTGCTGACCATCGGCAGTCCGCTCAAGGATCTGCATGCTTCCTCGGACTAAACGCGCCAAAGCACACGCTCTATTTTCTATTCCCTTGAAAGGACGGAATATTTATGACAGCTGTTGACTGGATTATTTTACTCGTTATCCTTTTATACACGCTCAATGGATTCCACAGAGGGTTCATCGGCACGATTTTTAATCTGTTCGGCTCTCTCGCCGCGCTGATCGCCGCGCTGGCATGCGCCAGCCACTTCCGCGTGCAGGTCGGTGCAAAAATTGCTCCGTATCTGAAGGAGTCGGTCAGCGCATCCATGCCGACGCTATCGACCTCTGTGTCCACATCTGCTTCCGAGCTGTGGAACAGTATTTCCGGCTATTTGCAGAACATTTTATCGTCTCAGCACGTCTCGTTAGAGGTGCTGCAGGCGGCGGAGGATCCGCGCGACACCATGCTCAGCGCCATTGCGCTGTGTGTCGGCGAAGCGCTCGCCTATGTGATGATTTTCCTCGTTTCTTTTATCGTTCTGCTCGTTCTCATTCACTGGGCGGCATCCGTGTTTGACATCTTCACCCGCCTGCCGGTCATTCACTCGTGCAATGCGCTGCTCGGCGGCGCACTCGGACTGGTCTGCGGTCTGGTTTTGTGCACGGTTGTCCTGTGGGCAGTCAAGCTGGTTGCTCCGGCAGCATATTCCGATGCCGGTCTGCTGTCTCCTTCTGTGATGGAGAACTCTGCCATTGCGGGGAAGCTGGTCGGCTGGAATGACGGCGTTTCGCTGTTTGAAAGCAATCCTGCAAATACCTGAGTATTTTTTCATAACTTTTCTCATAATAAGACGGAGCAGGCCTCTCCTGCTCCGCTCTATTTCACAACGAATACATACTTCGCAAGAGTAGAAAGGAAATTACCCCTATGCATATGCCTTTATGCTCCCGCTGCCACAAAAACGTGGCGGTGGTGTTTATCTCTAAAATGGAAGAGGGCAGCACCTCCAATGAGGGCTACTGCCTGAAATGCGCCAAGGAACTGGGTCTGAAGCCGATTGACGGCTTGATGCGCCAGATGGGCATTACAGAGGACGATCTGGATCAGATCACCGACGAAATGACCAACATGCATTCGCTCATGAACACCGAAAATGACGATGCAGAGGACGAGGAAATCGATCCGGACGAGGACGACGCAGACGGTCAGGATGATTCGTTTGACTTTGGCGGCACACATACGTTCCCGTTCCTTGACAAGATGTTCTCCGGCAACGACAACACGGAAGCACCGCGCGAGGAATCCGGCACAGATGTCCGCGAGGATGACGCGCGCCGCAAGAAAAAAGAGGCAAAAAAACGCAAAAATCTGTCTGCATACTGCACCGATTTGACGTATCGCGCCCGCGAAGGACAGCTCGATGCAATCATTGGCAGAGACAGCGAGACCGAACGCGTCATTCAGATTTTGAACCGCCGTCAGAAAAACAATCCGTGTCTGATTGGTGAGCCGGGCGTCGGCAAAACCGCTGTCGCAGAAGGTCTTGCCATTCGCATTGCCAAGGGCGATGTTCCGTACAAGCTCAAAAACAAGGAAGTGCACCTGCTGGATTTGACTTCTCTCGTCGCGGGCACACAGTTCCGCGGCCAGTTTGAAGGCCGCATGAAGGGACTCATCAATGAAATCAAGTCTCTCGGCAATATCATTCTTGTCATTGACGAGGTGCACAACATTGTCGGCGCAGGCGACGCAGAGGGTTCTATGAACGCCGCAAACATCCTCAAGCCGGCTTTGTCCCGCGGTGAAATTCAGGTCATCGGCGCGACAACTTTCGCAGAATACCGCAAATATATCGAGAAAGACGCCGCCTTGGAGCGCCGTTTCCAGCCGGTGACCATTGCGGAGCCGTCCATCACGGATACCGCGGAAATTCTCAAGGGCGTGCGCGGATATTATGAAACCTTCCACGGCGTACACATTTCCGATGAAATCTGCCATCAGGCGGCGGCACTGTCCGAGCGCTATATCACGGATCGTTTCCTGCCGGACAAGGCCATTGATTTGATTGATGAAGCCTGCTCCCGCCTGAATCTGGACAGTCCGGCAACGGCAGAGATTCCGGAGCTGGGCGACAAGCTGGAGGACATTCACCGCAAGCAGGATGATTTGCTGCAGCTGCCGCAGAACAATGAGGTCTATGAGCAGATGGCAGAGCTGAAGAGTCTGGAGCTGCAGACGGAAAACAAGCTCACGGAGCTGCGCAAGATTCCGGTTCCGGAGCTGACCGCCGAGCACTTGGCCTCCGTCATCGAGCTTTGGACCGGTGTTCCGGCATCCAAGGTATGTGAACAGGAATTTTCTCGTCTCATCGGTCTGGAAGAACGCCTGCACCGCCGCGTTGTCGGTCAGGAAAAGGCAGTCTCCGCAGTGGCTCATGCGGTTCGCCGCTCCCGCGCTGGCATCAGCCCGAAGCACAAGCCGGTTTCCTTCCTGTTTGTCGGTCCGACCGGTGTCGGCAAAACCGAGCTGGTCAAGGCACTGGCAGAGGATCTGTTCGACACGCCGGAGGCGCTGATTCGTCTCGACATGTCGGAATACATGGAAAAGCACACGGTTTCCCGTCTGATCGGTTCTCCTCCGGGATATGTCGGATTCGACGAGGCAGGTCAGCTGACCGAAAAGCTGCGCCGCCGCCCGTACTCGGTGGTGTTGTTTGACGAAATTGAAAAAGCACATCCGGATGTACTCAACATCCTGCTTCAGGTGCTGGATGACGGCCGCATCACGGATGCACAGGGCCGCACAGTATCGTTTGAAAACGCCATCATCATCATGACCTCCAACGCCGGTTCCGACCGCTCCGGCGGCTCTGTCGGCTTTGGCAAGACGGTCTCCGAACAGGACGAGGCGCGCGCCGTCAAGGCTTTGGAGGAAATCATGCGTCCGGAGTTCCTCAACCGCATCGATGATATTATTTCGTTCTCCCACCTCACCAAGGAAGATTTCCGCGGCATCGCGGCAATTATGCTGGGGCAGCTGCGCGATACGCTGGCCGAGAACAATATCCGCCTGACTTGGGACGATTCCCTCGTCGATTACCTGATAGAGGACTCGTTCTCCGTCAAATTCGGCGCCCGCAATCTGCGCCGCGCCATTGAAAAGCAGGTCGAGGACGAACTCGCTAACCGCATCATTGCCGCATGGGAGCACCCGCTCAGCGGTGCCCATGTCTCTGCTGCGGACGGCAAGATCGTTGTTCAGACAATCTGATTCTGTTATCCCCTCCGCCATGGCACAGCCATGACGGAGGGATATATGTAGGAGGTGTCCCCATGACTTGGAGACTCATTATTATCGCCGTTCTCATCGTTCTTCTCATTCCGACGATGGCGCTGCTGCGCAAGCAGGAGGCGGCAAAAAAGACCGGCGACAAAGAGCAGATTGCCGCTGTGCAAAAACAGCTCAATGTTTTCTGCGGTCTGCTCATCGCGCTATTTGTGTGTGTGCTGGCTGTCACGATGTTCAATGTGTATTCTGCGAAATTTTAGAAAAAAACAAAAGTTTTTTGCAAAAAACGCTTGACAATTCCCGTTTGGATTGGTATACTAAGTGAGCATTGTGAAAAGCCTGCGGGTGTAGTTCAATGGTAGAATGTCAGCCTTCCAAGCTGAACACGTGGGTTCGATTCCCATCACCCGCTCCATACCACACATGCAGGCACAGACGATTCTGTATGCGCCAGTAGCTCAGTTGGATAGAGCAACTGCCTTCTAAGCAGTAGGCCGGGGGTTCGAATCCCTCCTGGCGTACCATTCTAATTGAGTCCGAATGTGCGTTTCAAAATCTATATGGTGGGTGTAGCTCAGTTGGTTAGAGCGCCAGATTGTGGCTCTGGAGGCCGAGGGTTCGACTCCCTTCACTCACCCCATTTTTTCATTCTTCACGATGCGCGCCGTTGTGAAGAACATTTTTTATCGGGGGCTTTCAGCTGATTGCCTGCATACGGGGGCGTGGCCAAGTGGTTAAGGCACCAGACTTTGACTCTAGTATCGCAGGTTCAACTCCTGCCGCCCCTGCCAGTCCGGTCCATTAGCTCAGTAGGTAGAGCATCTGCCTTTTAAGCAGAGGGTCCGGGGTTCGAACCCCCGATGGGCCACCAAAAGCAGCATTTCTTTGGAAATGCTGCTTTTTTTGTTGTCAAAATCAAATGCACATACAGTTTATCCTCTAAGTTATCCACAGGCTGTTGATGAAATCTGTGCAAAGCAGAAAAACTTGCAACCGTTTCTCCCCTGCATTATACTAAAGGCAGAAGGAGATGATGATATGAATCCCGTATTACAGAATATTTTGGACAGACACTCGTGCCGCAGCTTTACGGAGCAGCCTGTGGAATCGGAAAAGCTACAGGATTTGCTGACCGCTGCTGTCTGGGCACCGTCCGGTCGCAATGAACAGAGCTGGCATTTTACGCTGCTCGCAAACACGGAAAAAATTCAGGCGCTTGCCGCCGCCGTCAGAGAGGCGGACAATCGGCCTGCCGGCTATAACTTTTTCGCACCGGCTGCCTTTCTCATCGTATCCGGCGAACGCGACAACCGCAACAGCTTTCTCGATGCCGGCGCGGCAATGGAAAATGTGCTGCTGACAGCGACCTCTCTCGGTCTCGGCACCTGCTGGATCAATCAGGTGCGTGACGTCTGCGATGTGCCCGGTGTGCGCGCCCTGCTGACGGAATACGGTGTGCCGGAAAGTCACATCGTCAATGCATCCGCTGCCATCGGCTATCCGGCAGCACAGCCGGTCATTCACGAGCGAAAAGCAAACACCACAACTTTGGTGCGGTAACACACAAAACAAGGAGGCAGTACCATGGCATTGGAACAGCAAATTCAAACGTTGCAGCACATGATTGACGAATCCAAGAAACTTGTTTTTTTCGGCGGCGCCGGTGTCTCGACGGAAAGCGGCATTCCGGATTTCCGCAGCGTTGACGGCTTGTATCATCAGAAGTACAAATTTCCGCCGGAAACCATCCTCAGTCATTCCTTTTTCCAGTCTCAGCCGGAGGAGTTCTTCCGATTTTATCAGGACAAGATGCTCGCGCTGGACGCGAAGCCAAACGCCGCACACAAAAAGCTCGCAGAGCTGGAGCAGGCAGGCAAGCTGACCGCCGTTGTCACGCAAAACATAGACGGTCTGCATCAAGCTGCCGGCAGCAAGAACGTCTACGAGCTGCACGGCTCTGTGCATCGAAATTACTGCCAGCACTGCGGCAAATTCTATGATGCCCAGTACATGAAATCCTGTCACGGTGTTCCGCGATGCACCTGCGGCGGCATCATCAAGCCGGATGTTGTGCTGTATGAGGAGTCGCTCGATGAGCAGTGCCTGATGAACAGCGTACAGGCAATTGCGCAGGCGGATATGCTGATCATCGGCGGCACGTCGCTTGCCGTCTATCCCGCCGCTGGTTTGATTCAGTACTTCCGCGGCAAATATCTCGTCGTCATCAACAAGGGTCAGACGCAGCGCTCCACCGGCGCGCAATTGACCATTGACGCACCGATTGGTAAGGTTTTAGAGCAAATTCAAGTCAGATAAACGAAATATGGCGCTGCCTGCGGCAGCGCCATATTTTTTTGCGAATTGTGATTACTGCTCCATCTGATAGAACGCTTTGAACGCATTGTAAGCGGCAAACAAATCCAGCTTTGCAATGACTTCAAACGGCGCGTGCATGCTGAGTACCGGCACGCCGCAATCTACCGTGTCAATATTGCGGTTCGCCATAAACATGGCAACGGTACCGCCGCCGCCCTGATCGACCTTGCCGAGCTGACCGGTCTGCCAAATGACATGGTTCTTATGGAACTGATAGCGCATTTTTCCCATCAGCTCTGCGGTTGCATCGGAAGAACCGGACTTGCCGCGCGCACCGGTATACTTGACCAGTGCCACGCCGCAGTTAACACGCGCATCGTTGCGGCGCTCGGAAACATTCGGATAGTTCGGGTCAAACGCATTGCAAACGTCCGCAGACAGGCAGGTAGAGCGCTCGATGCACTCCTCAAACAGCGTGCCGTCTGCACGGCACAAATCCGCCACCAGCGTGTCAAAGAAGTGCGACTGCATACCGGTCACACCGTCCGAACCGATTTCTTCCTTGTCGACCAGAATGACCATAGACGTCTTTTTCGGCGTTTCTTTGAGATCCAACAGCGCCGTTGCCGCCGGATATGAGCACACGCGATCATCGTGGCCATAGGCGCCGATAAACGAGCGGTCAAAGCCGACATCCGAGGCCTTGAACGCCGGCACGCAGGTCAGCTCTGCGGACAGGAAATCCTCCTCCGTGATGCCGTATTCCTTGTTGAGGAACTCCATCACCCACAGCTTGATTTTATCCGAGGTCTCGATGTCCGACTTGGACGGCTTCGAGCCGACCAGCACGTTCATATTCTCCGCCTCGATGCCCTTCATCATGGTCTTTCCCATCTGTTCGGTTGCCAGATGAATGAGCAGATCCGTGATGACAAAGACCGGATCGCCCGGCTTATCGCCAATGCGAACATCCACGGACTCCACGCCGTTTTCCGTCATGCGGCAAACGACGCCGCGCAGCTCCATCGGAATGGTTGTCCACTGATACTTTTTGATGCCGCCGTAGTAGTGCGTCTTAAACAGCGCCATGCCGTTGTCTTCATACAGCGGAACCGTGCGAATATCAATGCGCGGCGCGTCCAAATGCGCAGCCGACAGATTGATGCCGCTGTGCATGCCGTCCGAACCGACTACAAAGAGTATAATCGCTTTATTTCTATTTATTTTGTAATATTTCTCTCCCGGATGGATTTCCTTGCCGCGGGTATATGCCGCAAAGCCGTTTGCCTCTGCCATAGCCTGCAGGCGGCGAACCGCGTCACGCTCGGTCTTGGCTTCGTCCAAGAACGCCTTATATCCTTCCGCGTACTCCATCATGGCAGCCTGCTCGGCATCGCTCATGCGATCCCAGCCGGTCTTTTTGTCATAAAATAGGGTGTTTTCCATGAAACTTTCATCCTTTCTGCACCGATGCGTTTATTTGCGCACCATATCTTCATAGATCTTGCGCACCTGTGTATACAGTGTGTCCAAGTCTGCATCATTTTGTACGACATAATCGCATCTTTCGCGGTAAAATGCATCGTCTTTCTGCGCGTCAATGCGCAGCGCCGCATACTCCTCCGTAATCGCATCCCGCGCCACAATGCGCGCAATGCGCGTATTGCGCGCCGCGAGCACCGCACACGTCTTATCGCAGAGCGTCTCCATCTGACCTTCAAACAATACCGGTGCATCATAGATGCACAGCAAGCATCCCCGTTTGCTATACGCGGCGAATGCATCGCGGGCGGCCTGCCGAATATACGGATGGGTAATCGCGTTGAGCTGCTGCAGCTTCTGCGCATCGGCAAAAACGATGGCGCCGAGCTTTTTGCGGTCTAATTTCCCATCTGTAGAAAATACATCTCCAAATACATTTTGTATTTCTTTCAGCATGGGCTCGCAGGTATCGCACAGCGTTCGATAGGTTGCGTCCGCATCAATGACGCCGCATCCCAGCCGCGCAAATGCCGTACAGGCGGCGCTTTTTCCTGTGCCGGAGCCGCCGGTCAGACCAAGAATTTTCATGCTTGTTCCTCCGTCAAGTCGATCACATGGAAACCGGCTGCCTTTTTGATGCGGTTTGCCACCGCAAGGCCGATGCCGCGGGACGGCGGGCACTGGGCAAAAATTTCCGTGCAGTCCGTATCATCAAACCGGCGCAGCGCATCGAACACTTCCCGCGCCTGCTGTGCTTCATCATCGGACGGGCCAAACGTCTCCACAACCGCTTTTCCGCAAAACAGCTGCGCACAATCGTCAAAGCACAAAACGCCGGTATGCTGTCCCAGTCTTTGCGCGATATACTGCGCGCTGGCTTCCGGCGTGCCGAATACAACCGTTACCGGTGCTTTGGGCGCATAATGGCGATATTTCATGCCCGGCGCAGAGACTTTCTCGCTGTCGTCAATCTTTTCTTTCAACGCACGGTCAACATCCACTTCGCCAAGTACCGATTGCAGCTGTTCCAGCGAAATTCCGCCCGGACGCAGCAGCCGCGGACGTTCGCCGCACAGTGACACGACCGTCGATTCCACACCGACCGAGCACGGACCGCCATCTACAACAGCGGCAATCTTGCCGTGCAAGTCCTCCATGACATGCTGCGCTGTCGTGGTAGACGGTCTGCCGGAGGTGTTGGCAGACGGAGCCGCCAGCGGAACGCCTGCCGCGCGGATAATTTCCTGTGCCATCGGATGCACCGGAAAGCGAATACCAACTGTATTTAATCCGCCAGACGTTACCATTGGTATTTTATCCTGTTTGGGCAGAATGATGGTCAGCGGACCAGGCCAAAACGCATCTGCCAGCTTCTGTGCTTCCGGCGGAAACTCCGTTGCAATCTCCCGCACCATGGAGAGATCCGCAATGTGCACGATGAGTGGATTGTCCTGCGGGCGTCCTTTCGCCTCGAAAATACGCTTGACTGCCTGCGGATTGAGCGCATCCGCCGCAAGGCCATATACCGTTTCTGTGGGAATGCCCACAACTTCTCCGGCGCGAAGCAGCGCACCGGCTTCTTCAATTGCCGCCGGTTCTTCCGACGGACGCAGCAGTTTGGTTTGCATGATTTGACCTTCTTTTATTTCTATTCGTATAATTTTAATTATTTTTATCTATTTGTTTAATTTTCCATCTTTGCCAGCTTTTCCGCCTGATCGGTTGTAATCAGCGCGTCAAGCACTTCATCCAGATTTCCGTTGAGGAAATTGTCCAGCTTATACAGCGTCAGCTTGATGCGGTGCTCGGACACGCGGTTTTCCGGAAAGTTATACGTACGAATGCGCTCCGAGCGGTCACCGGAACCGACCTGACTGCGGCGTTCCGCAGCAATCGCGTCATCCTGTTCGCGCTGTTTGATTTCAAACAGACGGGAACGCAGTACCTTCATCGCTTTGTCTCGGTTTTTGAACTGGCTTCGCTCGTCCTGACACTCGACAACCATGCCGGTCGGCAAATGCGTGATGCGAATGGCTGACGAGGTCTTATTGATATGCTGTCCGCCCGCACCCGACGAACGATAGGTGTCAATTTTCAGATCCTTCGGGTCGATGGTCAGCTCCACGTCATCCACCTCCGGCAGCACCGCAACGGTTACGGTAGACGTGTGCACACGGCCCTGCGATTCGGTCTCCGGCACGCGCTGTACGCGGTGCACACCGCTCTCGTACTTGAGACGAGAAAAGGCGCCTTCGCCGTCAATGCTGAAGGTAATCTCTCGGAAGCCGCCCAATTCGGTCTCAGATTCACTGATGCGTTCGGTTTTCCAGCCTCTTGTATCCGCATACATGGTATACATGCGGTACAGCGATGCGGCAAACAACGCGGCCTCCTCGCCGCCCGCACCCGCACGAATTTCCATAATGACACTGCGCTCATCGCGCGCGTCTTTTGGCAAAAGCAGAATCTTTAATTCCTGCTCCAGCTGCTCCTTTTGCTCGCGGCTGGATGCCAAGGTCTCCTGCGCGAGCGCATGCATGTCTGCATCGCCGCCCGCTTCCTCCAGCAGTTCCTTTGCGTCCTGCTCATCCTGACAAGCAGTCTGGTATGCGCGGTATGTTTTGAGAATCGGCTGCAAATTTCGATGTTCCTTTGTCAGTGCCGCCGCCCGCTCCGGATCATCGTATAAATTCGGGCTGGCAAGCTGGTTTTCCAGCTCATCATACCGATCGGCAAGCCCTTCCAGCTTTTCCAGCATAAATTTCAACTCCTTGTTATCATTTCTCTTTATTATACAGTTTATATCGTTTTATATTGTATAAATGAATTATTTGATTACTATTCGTTTACCCACACCCCAACGCTCATCTGCAAATCCGCTTCTCCGTTGATGGTAATGGACAGACATTGGTTTGCTTTTTTTCTTCCGAACAGGCGGTCAAGCACAAAATTTTCCATCTCAAACAAGTTTTCTTCGCAGAAATATGCGGTACGGTCTCCAATCAATAGCGGATACGTCACTTTTCCCTCTCCGCGAATCAGTGCCCGATGCTTGACGTCGTGCAGCTCCAATGCATCTATCTTACCGCCCAGCAGTGCGCGCAGTCCGGTAATAAACTGCGGCGCCACGGTCGCTGACAGCCGAATCTCTGCGAGTTGGAAATGGTCGTTATCCGTTGCATATAAGCTGCATGGAACTGTATACCGTATCATAGATACGCCCCCTTCTGTCCGTCTCTGTCTCTTGTTTACCAATATCCGCTGCCAATCATTTTGACAACGGAGAAATACTCTCGGATGTACATCAAAACAGCGGATGCCGGATCTCCCGCCGGTGCAGACACCACAGACGGCGTCAGGCCGACATGCCGCATAATATGCCGAATACGGAACAAATGAAAGCTGCTCGACACAACCGTGACATGCTGCGTATCCCAGCTGCGCTCTTCACAGATTTTCATGGCATTTTCTATGTTTTGTACCGTGTTGTGCGACTGGTCTTCCCGCGCGATGCGGCTGGAATCTGCGCCGTGCTGCACCATCCAGCGGCGCATGACCGTCGCTTCGGGCTCCGCTTCGTCGGCTCCCTGTCCGCCGCACACGATGACCTGTGCCTCCGGATTCTGCTTCATGACGTCCATCGCCACAACCAGCCGATTTTTGAGATTCTGCGACGGCTGGTCGCCGCGCAGACCGCCGCCGAGCACACACAGGACATCTATCGGCTGCTGTACCTCAGACCGTGTACCGGACACAATCATGCCCTCTATCCCGACAAACGAGCACAGCCAAACGAGAAACAGCACATGCCCGATGCGCACGAGCCATTTGCTGATGCGCTGTTTGACACCGGTTTGTGTATCGCGCCATGCAAGAAGCTTGCACATCAGTGCCGTACAAATGCATAACGCCGCAAAGAAATACAGACCAAACCGCCATGTTGTCATAAACATAGCGCACGGAATGCATCCCACAGTGGCAATCAGACAGATCAGACACAGCGTGCGATAGAATCGTTTCATGCGTCCTGCATCTCCTCCAACTGCGCAGACAGCTGTTCCCACTGCTCCATGAGTTCCATCAGCTGGGTTTCCACTTCATCCTTCTGGTTGGAAAGCTCCATCAGCTTGCCCGGATCGCTTGCCGCAGCAGCCATCTGTTCATCCAATGCAGCGCTCTGTTCCTCACACTGAGAAATTTCGCGCTCCAGCTTGGCAATTTTCTTCTCCAACTGCTTGGTGCCGCCCTTTGGCTTGGGCTTTTCTTTTTTTGGCTTCGGTGTCACGGCAGCCGCTTTTTCCGCGGCTTTGCGCTCACGAAAGGCGAGATACTGTTCATAATTGCCGGTAAAATCAATCATTTCGCCGTCCATCAGGACGATAATGCGATTGGCAAACCGAGATACAAAATAGCGGTCATGCGATACAAACAGCAGCGTGCCGGTAAAGCCTTCAATGGCCTCCTCAATCCACTCACGGGACAAAATATCCAGATGGTTGGTCGGCTCGTCGAGCACGAGCATATTGAGCGGATCATACATCAGCTCACACAAGCGCAGACGGCTTTTTTCGCCGCCGGACAGCTTGGATACCGGCTTGAGTGCATCTTCGCCGGAGAACTGGAATCGTCCCAGACGATTGCGCGCAGTCTGCGGCGTGACGTTCTTTTCATAAATCAAGGTATCTACAAGCGTGCGGTTTTCATCCTCAAAATGAACGACCTGCGGCAAATACGCGGGCTTAAGTCCCTCGCCCTTTTTGATTGTGCCGCTGTCTGCCGCCTCACAGCCCAAAATAATGTTGAGCAGTGTCGTTTTGCCGGTGCCATTGTCGCCCAAGATTGCCACGCGTTCGCCGTTCTTTATGCTGAACGTGACGTCGTGCAGGACCTGCCGACCGTCAAAGCTCTTGCAGATGCCGCGCACTTTGAGCACATTTTCCGTCTCATAGTTCGGATCTCCAAACTGCATGGACATCTTTTTTTGCTGCTTCGGACGGTCTGCGACCGTCATGCGCGCGATGCGCTTATCAATGGAGAACGCACGCTTGTGCATTTTCTCGGTGCCCCACTGGTGCATCTTGCGCGATTGATCCTGTAATCGCTTGAGCTCCTCCATCTGATTTTCATGCTCTGCCATGCGCTGTGCAAAGCGCAGCTTGCGCTCCTCTGCATAGTAGCTGTACGAACCGGCATAAAAGTCCGCATGGCCTTCAAACAGTTCAATGATGCGGTCACAGCACTGGTCGAGGAAATAGCGGTCATGGGAAATCGTAACCACGGTTCCCTTGTATTCAGACAGGAAATTTCCCAGCCATTCAACGGCATCCAAATCCAGATGGTTGGTCGGCTCGTCCAGCAGCAAAATGTCCGTATCCTCCAGAATAATACGCGCCAGATTCACGCGGGTCTTTTCGCCGCCGGACAGCACATCAAACGGCTGCGCCCGCATTTCCTTTGGAATTTCCAGACCGTTGCATACCTTATCTACTTCATAATCCAGTGCATAGCCGCCCATCGCTTCAAATTCCGCCTGCAGCGCGCCGTACTGCTTGAGAATCTGCGAGTCATCATTTTTCTCCATCTGCATTTCCAGCTCTGTCATGCGCTGGCGCACCTCCGCGATGCGATGAAACGCAGAGCGCAAAATTTGCTCTACGGTGTCGCCCGGCTCATAAACCGGAATCTGGTCGATGACGCCGACCGTGCGATTTTTGGCAATCGAAATTGTGCCGGTCTCATACGGCAGCTCGCCGGTAATCACGCGAAACAGTGTGGTTTTTCCCGCGCCGTTTGGGCCTACAATTGCTACTTTTTCTCCCGGAAAAATATCAAACGTGATGTCATGCAAAATTTGATTTTCTCCAAAAAACTGATTCAGTCCTTTGATACTGATGTCTGCCAAAAGTTCTGACCTCCATTATCGTAATCTTCCTTGTGTCCCACTGAAAAAGACCGCGCACGGAGCGCGGTCTTCAGCTTGTCAGAAACAGTCCGATCAAACCTTCTCCGGCTCATCAAAGCTTTCGCCAAAGGTCTCGACGGTTACGCTCTTCATAACCTGCGGCTTGAGCGGCATATCACGGAAGTTTGTGCGCGTTGCTACGATGCGGTCACAAACATCCATACCGGTGATCACGCGGCCGAAGGCTGCATACTGATTGTCCAAATGCGGTGCATCTTCTACCATAATAAAGAACTGAGAACCGGCAGAATTCGGGTCCATTGCGCGAGCCATGGACAGAACGCCGCGGGTGTGCTTCAAATCATTGTGGAAGCCGTTCATTGCGAACTCACCTGCAATGGTGTAGCCCGGGCCGCCCATGCCGTTGCCTTCCGGATCGCCGCCCTGAATCATAAAGCCAGGGATAACGCGATGGAACGTCGTTCCGTTGTAAAAGCCCTTGGATACCAGACTTACAAAATTACGTACCGTGTTCGGCGCAGTCTCGGCGTACAGCTCGATCTGAATTTCGCCGCCATCTTCCATTTCAATGGTGACAATAGGATTTGTCATGAGAGTTAACTTCTCCTTTTTCTCTGCGGAATTTCCGCGTTTGTTGTCAACGGATATGCCGCGCTTTGCGCACATCCGCAACCGTTTTCAAATGATATACTATATATTATTGTAGCAAATCCGTCCGCGAGTGACAAGAGCTTGCAGCGAATTTGTTCCGGATAATTGTTAATATTCCCGCACCGGCATAATGATGGCTGCCAGAATGTACAAAACGATTCCCGCGCCGCTGCATACGGCGAGTGCCACCGCAAGCAGGCGAATAATTGTCACATCCATGTTGAGATAGGCGGCAATGCCATTGCAAACGCCGAACAGCATTTTTCCCTGTTCAATTCGATATAATTTTTTCGGCTCCATGAGATGACCTCCTGTTCATTTTACTGGATTTTCTTATTTTATGATAGCGTACCGGATATCAGAAGTCAAGCCTGTGCATAACTTTCTGAGATGCGGGGAAACTACATACGTCTGATGATTACAGTCGGATATTTCGCGTCAAATTATCACAAAAAGTGAAGAAAATTTTGATTACAAAGCGTACACTGTCATTTTGACAAATAGAAAATACGGAAAACTGCCGTCCTGCACAGAGAATCTGTCGGGCATTGTCTCAGGATATCCCCGATATTTTGTGTATGACCTGCTCCTTATCCACAAATGCACAAGGTTATCCACCGATTTTCACATGCTTCTGTGGATAACTCTGTGGAAATGTGGATAACTATTCGTATAAATATCTTTTGTCAATGCGATATATGATAAAATTTTACAAACACAAGAGGTTTTTTGCATATGGCTGACACCAAAGATCAAAAACAGCAGACCGAAGCGGACACCGGCTCTGTCACAACGCATTCCTCCCACGGAAGCATTCACTGCATCACCATTATCGGAACCATTGAGGGCCATCAAGAAGCACCGGAAGCGACAAAAACCACAAAATATGAACACGTTTTGCCGCAGCTCGCCGCCATTGAGGAAACGCCGGATATTGACGGGCTGCTCATTTTGCTCAACACAGCAGGCGGCGATGTAGAAGCCGGTCTTGCCATTGCCGAATTGATTGCGGGAATGCACAAGCCGACAATTTCGCTTGTGCTCGGCGGCGGGCATTCCATTGGCATTCCGCTTGCCGTCGCGGCACAGCGCACACTGATTGCGCCGTCTGCCTCCATGATGCTGCACCCTGTTCGTATCAGCGGGACAGTCATCGGCGCGCCGCAAACCTATGAATATTTCCGGCAAATTCAGACGCGCATCACGCGCTTTATCGTAGACAATTCCTCGGTTGAGGAGTCTGAACTGAGCCGCCGCATGATGGAAACCGGTGCACTGGCAACCGATGTCGGCACGGTTCTCGGCGCCCAGGAGGCTGTCGCTATGGGTTTGTGTGATGCTGTTGGCACACTGCATGATGCCTTGGCGTGGCTGCACAGTCAAACGAAAAAATAAAAACGTCCTCCGGAAATCCGGAGGACGTCTCTCGTCTGAATACAAAATTTAACCGGCGGCAAAGGTCTTTGCCTGTATTTTTGTGAATATCTATATCTGTTTCTGTATAAACAGATTACTTAGCAGCCTGTGCTGCCTTGATGGTCTCGATCATCATCGGTACTACCTTGAACAGGTCGCCGCAGATGCCCCAGTCAGCTACATCGAAAATCGGTGCGCTCTCGGACTTGTTTACTGCGATGATGTTCTCGGAATCCTGCATACCAGCCTTGTGCTGGATAGCGCCGGAGATACCCAGTGCGATGTACAGCTTCGGATGTACAGTCTTACCAGTCTGACCTACCTGATGGTCTGCAGTCAGCCAGCCGGAGTCGATTGCTACACGGGAGCCGCCTACTACGCCGCCCAGTACTTCTGCCAGCTCTTCTGCCAGCTTGATGCCCTTCTCTACGTCCTTGGAGATACCACGGCCTACAGATACGACAACGTCAGCACCGATCAGGTCTACCAGCTGCTTTGCTTCCTTCACGATCTCAACTACCTGCGTCTTGATCGGATCCAGCTCTACATTGTACTTCTCTACTACGACTGCATTTGCCTTAGCTTCGTTGTACTCGCCCTTCTTCAGTACGCCCGGACGTACAGTGGACATCTGCGGACGGAATCTCGGGCAGATGATGGTTGCCATCAGGTGACCGCCGAATGCCGGACGGGTCATCTTCAGGTTGCGGTCGTCCATCTTGATACGGCCGGTCTCTACCATCTGATCTACGTTCAGGGTAGATGCTTCTCTCAGGAAGTCTGCGTACTTAGCAGTATCTACATCCAGATGGGTGCAGTCTGCGGTCAGGCCGGTGTGCAGTCTTGCTGCGCAGCGCGGGCCCAGGTCACGGCCAATGTTGGTTGCGCCGATCAGTACGATCTCCGGCTTCTTGTCCATAACTGCCTTGCAGATAACGTCTGCGTATGCATCGGTGGTGTAATCCTTCAGTGCCGGATCATCTACCAGAATTACCTTGTCTGCGCCATATGCGCCAATTTCCTTTGCCAGGCCTTCTACCTGATCGCCTACCAGCAGACCTGCCAGCTCTACGCCCAGATCGTCTGCCAGCTTGCGGCCTTCGGATACCAGCTCAAGGACGGTGCTCTGCAGCTCGCCCTGACGCTGCTCACAGAATACCCAAACGCCCTTGAAATCCTTCATGTTCTCTCCGGAATTCTTAAACTCAGCCATTTGTTGTTTCTCCTTTCAATTAAATGATGTGCTTTGCCAGCAGCTTGTCAACCAGTACGTCAACAGTCTTCTGGTCAGCGCCCTCGAGCATCTCGCCCTGTCCCTTCTGCGGAGGGGTAAAGGATGCGAAGATGTTCGTCGGAGAACCCTTCAGGCCGATGGTGTCCAGCTCGATCAGCGGATCATCCTTCAGAGTGTTGAAGTCAAATACGGACATCGGCTTGCTGTATGTCTCGAAAATACCGCCTACGCTCATGTAGCGCGGGGTGTTCAGTTCCTTGATTGCAGTAATCAGGCACGGAGTCTGCGTCTTGATGGTCATGTAGCCATCTTCCAGCATTCTCTTTACCGTTACATCGCGGCCTTCTACCTTGATGTCTGCTGCATAGGTAACCTGCGGCAGGTTCAGCTTCTCTGCGATCTGCGGGCCTACCTGTGCGGTATCACCGTCGATTGCCTGACGGCCGCACAGTACGATGTCATCGTCCTCTACGCCGATCTTGTTGATTGCTGCTGCCAGAATCTGAGAGGTTGCGAAGGTGTCGGAACCGCCGAACTCACGGCCGGATACCAGTACTGCTTCGTCGATGCCCATTGCCATGATCTCACGCAGCATGCCTTCTGCCGGAGGAGGACCCATGGTTACTACGATGGTCTTGCAGCCGGTCTGATCCTTCAGGGTCAGTGCTGCTTCGATTGCGTTCTTATCATCCGGATTGATGATTGCTGCCATAGAAGCGCGGTCCAGAGTTCCGTCCGGCTTTACTGCAACCTTACCAGAAGTATCCGGAACCTGCTTTACGCATACGATAACTTTCATGATTC
>JABLTN010055313.1_pt1 | contig 54232 bp, 51 predicted proteins | sample 7160141 | NCBI WGS metagenome assembly JABLTN01 (sample SAMN14651226, study PRJNA627086) | human gut metagenome | isolation source: feces | host: Homo sapiens | reverse complement strand
GGAGCGGTTTCCTCTTTTCCCCTGAGGGGAGAAGACCGAGATGAGAGGTGGACCCTCCCTTAAGGGTAAGGGAGGACTGGTGGGTTTTCGAAAGAACCCCTTAATGCTAAGGGACGACAGGCAGCTTTACGAAAGAACCCTCATTATAAACAAAAAAACTAATATAATATATAATGTAAACACACATACGTGCTTACATTATATATTATATTAGCTTCTTCACAATATACATTGTATCAAACCACATTTGACCAATCGTTTCCAACACTCCGAATCTCAGGAGTTTCAGAAATCTCTTGCGACGCAGCACAGCCTTCAAGAGGAATGCCTCCTCATTATCAAAAAGATAATGTCCGAAATTACCACCCTTGAACACTTCACCCAACAACACATTACCAAGACTCTCGTCAGGAGAACACAGCATCCATTCAGCATCCATGAGGAACACCTCCTTCAGCACCCACATTAGAGCAGCCGCCGTTTTCCTCATCCCCATTTTCCTGATAAGCGCCATAGCCTCTACCCTCTCATCCTTCGAAGAAGACATCAGCACATAGTAAAAGTCGTTCATCTGTCGCAGACCAATACCCCCACTAAAGAAATGACAATGGATATGAGCAAGTTGCATCAGCAAGTTAAACATCGCCGAAGGAATTCTGAATCCCCTGTCACACATGACCGAGTTTCTCACCTCACTCTGCAAGAACCTCTGCAGCCGATGACGATGAGTGGGGAAGAAAAGACCCGAAGAAGGCAGGAAATGCACTTCGATATCAATACCACTCGCCCCAGGTAACAGATGCACATGATGATATGTAGCCTTCTCCGCCCTGTCGGCCAGTCCATGTCGGTCTATCCAGTCCACGACAAATTCCTTACCCCCATCCACAAAGATGTCAATATCACCAGGAATTCTGCATCCCCTTACAGGATAAAGCAGCTCATTGCCCTGTCCTTTCAATATCACGGTAAAGATACCATTCTCATCAAACAGCTGTGTCAGCCTTTTCGCCTCCTCATCAAACTTCACATTCTTTCGCTTGATAACCTGCGAGATACCCATCCATTTCAGTACCAAGGCAGTAGGCGGTTTAGTACCACCGAGGGTCACATTTCTGTTGACGCCCTCGAAAACCACTCCCAGCATCGACTGCCTTTCAGCCTCCTTATACAGTCCCTTCCAGGCCTCCATAGGAATCACCACAGCCTCATCCGAAATCCCCAGTCCCAACCTTATCAGTTGAAAGAAAATACTATAGTCCTTTTCCATGCGCATTCATCTCCAAGTTCTCCAGTTTCTCCAACATTTTACGCTTGATTTCCTTAGAAGCCTTCCAGCGGCGTAAAGCCTCTTCCCTTGTTAACTTTGTTTTATCCATTATATCCGTTTTTACGTTTGGCAGAGCACTAACGTTTATGTGAAATCCTAAAGGCCATTATCTATAAATGAATCTAACTCCTTACATTGTTTATAATATGTATGAATCCCCTTTATAGAACTAATTTTTGACAACATGTATTTATTGCATAACACTTCAAGCGAAGAAGATGTTTGCGCCAAAGCCATCAGGTTACCCTGCAAAGTCTGTAGAGGTTGCTCTTTGATATCAATATCAGTTACAATAATATACGCAAGATGATCAGCATTACAAAATTTTGGGTTGGATGCATAATCATTACATATATCAATACTATCTTTCAACTTTTTGACAAAATCATAGCCTGACACCTGTTTTTCTATCTTTTTCTCTACATTTTTCTTTTGATACTGCAGAAAATCAACCCACCCCTTTATTTCAACGAACAATAGCTTTTCGTTCTTTTCAGACAATCCATCTACCGAAGCACAAGAAATCACCTGATGTTCCTTGCAGTAGGCGGTCTTTACATCATCAAAATTCACGAATCGTTTAGCAGGCTCCCAAGAACACCTGGGTGTCGTAGCACAAGGCTTATGCAGCTCACAGACAGAACAAAGAGAGAAATGCTTATCCTTCACCAAAAACGATATTAATTCACTGGCAGTTTTCATTTCATTCTTCCCCTTACTTCATCCACGTTCATGATTTTATTCAAAGGCTCAGCCAAAGTAAGAAAAACCTGGTTTAAGTCATTAGTAACCTCTTTCATAGTTACCATATCATCATTACCACACTCTGCCATGTAGTAGTTCACATACTTCTCAATGTTATACATAGCAGAATAATACCTCACGGCTTGCAGGAAATACGGACTATGGGTACTGATCATCACCGGAATACCAGAATTAACAATCTGTACGATAACCTTAGCAAACTCCACTTGCCACTGAGGATGCAGATGATTCTCAGGTTCATCCCATATCAAAGGACGATTATTGGAAATACAATAACCATCAAGCAGAAGCTGCAAGGCACCAAAACTTTTGATACCAGAAGCCACATTGATAGGCTTGATTTTCATACCATCTTTTTGATATACGATGCTACGTGAACTCTTATCATATGCAAACGTACCATGAATGATATCCGCTGTATGAAAATCCTTCGATTGAGGCTCAAACAAACTTAGCTGAGTATCAAAATTCTGGAAATTCAAAACCTTGTCAACAAAGTCTTTCACGTGGGCAGGAACCATTGGTTTATATCCCAAAGTCCTCTTCATTTCCCGATAAGCAACAGAAGATTTTAAGCTATCAAGAAGATGGAAGTACAGTGGCGACTCAACATAAGTGATATCCTCATAGAATCCTCTTTCAGAAAAGGAAACGTTTGTCACTTGATTATCCTTTGCCTTAAACGACAGCTTCCCCTCTTCTTCTGTATCAAGCATAACATAAGTAAGTTCAGACTTAGAAGAACAGAACTGCCCCATAAACTCAGATTCAACGAGATAAGCCAACTCCGTTTTCAATACAGCAGCAGGATTATTCACCTGATCAAAGCAAATCCGAATATTCACAATATCCTCCTTGAGCAAGGATTTTTGGCGAGGAGACAAATCAATATCTTCGATTTTAGCATTCAGATAATCAAGAAAAGCATTTCGTTCCGCTTCATCCAGACATATTCTTTCCATCTCAGATTTGAAGCGAGGCAACAAATCCATAGCACCATCTATGCTTCTTTTCCCATAAAAGTGCTTATACAAAGAATCAATATGCTTAGAAGCTTTGTTGGCAGAACTTTCATTACTCAAGCTTCTCATATTAGATACCGCCTTGATGGTAGAAAAGAATGCTCTACCTATGGTACTCTTGCCCATATCATTCTCTCCCACAATCACAGTCAATCCATTCAAGGCAATATCTGCTTCCTTGATTTTATTGATATTTTGTATCTCTAATCTCATTGGTCTATCAATTTTTCTGCAAAACTAAACAAAAAACATTATATATACAAAGAATTGGAGCACTTTTTCATTTCGCATACATTTTCTTCCGCCATTTCTCCAATAAAAAACTCAATAAAACCAGATATCAGCTATAGACTCAGAATCTGTGAATTCTGTGAAATTTGTGGGAGTCCACCATATATCGATACATTTATGTGAATACGATGGTACCGATACAGCGCTATCGATAACTAACGCACAATAAATTTAACCTTCCAAGGACCTTTTGCTGCAGGTTCCTTCCAATTTTCCTTTGCAACCATCGAATCGTGAACAGCTTTACGAACAGCCTTAGCAAATTCACCTTTAACCAATGGCTTTGGAGCATTAATACCTAACATCATAATATCGTCTTATATAGTGTTCAAATATCTGCTGCAAAAATACACTTTTTAATTGAAACCACCAAGAAAAAACAGAAAATCTGCAAGTTATCAGCAAATTACGCAATGCGCCATCCACCTTGTCTGCAACACCCCCATACAGACATATTGCCATACAAGCCTCCAGCCCCCGAACTGCCGAAAGCGAGTAATCATTCTATCAAAATCTACCATTTACACCCACACTGTTTATGACAAACACACCATTTATATAATTTGTCTTCAGCATCATTATCTTGAAATACGCATATGCTCCTCTCCCCACTTTTCAATGGTATCAATAGTTATTGTACCATTTTCACATAACATGTCCAGCCCCTCGTCTGCTTTCTTAGCAAAGTTTTGGGATATAGCATTTTCATGATTTTCCATATTTTTTTAAGATATTAATGTGTTTTTGAACTAACATGAGTACCCCTCGAATAGGACACCCTATCTCCTACGAATCATACCATAGAAGAAAATGCCCCTGCATTTCGATGCACAACAAACCAATATTTAATCTAACCTCGATGTTTACGTTTGTACGTCTTTACTATCTTCCCAAAATTCACCAAAGTTTGAGTTCTTTCGGCATCAGATAAAGGTAATGATGATAGCAAAGACAGTAACTGAGAACGAACGGAATCAGGATTTTCCTTTTCCATTCTTTCCTTTGCCCGTTCTAAAGCCAAATCAGGCCTATAGAGTTTGCAAGTATCAATTGTAAAACGCCCTTTCTTTGTCCTCCCAACATATATGATCCCATCCTAAGTTCTATATGGTCTGAATATTTATCGAGAAATGGATTAACAATCAAGAAATCTTTGCTATCTGTTGGATAAGCAACTGCATATTGATTTCTCAACACTTCTTCATCCCCCTTAAAGTTATTGCATCTATCACAAGCAAAGCACAGATTGCGAGGTTCGAACATCCACTTAGGATGTGGAGCTTTCGGAATAATATGTTCACGCTGCAAGAAACAACATGCTATAGGTAACTCTATACGACAATAAGCACACCTGCAATTCTGTTCATAGTACATATACTCACGCATATGATCCTTGAAATCCGTTATACCAGCTTTTTGCAATACAGGATATCTAATATCTGCATTAGCCATCATATTAAGTATTCTGAAATAACTACTCTTACCTGACCCATTAAATCCAAATATCAAAGTGAGCCCCTCTTCGCAAAATTTTATTTCTTGATTATTAGCCAATGCATTTACACCTGATATATGCTTTAAGCTATTTAATAAAATTTTTGGATAAGCCACCCAAAATTAGCAGGAATAACCAATGATGGAGTAGTAACTTCATTCAGAATTTCGTCGAGAATAATATCTAAATCCTCTTGTTCAATAGTACCATTAGTATTTATAGCTCTACAAATCAAATCTTTAGCCCATGCTGGATGGACAGGATTATTATAATAATCGACAAGAATGTCTTTGGAGAGAAAAATTGCTGGCATAACTATATATTTCTTAAGAAGATTGATGCTTGGGTTGAACCATGCTGTTTCATAAACATCAATATTGTCTTAATATTTAGTTTAAGAGGCTTATCGTTCTTTATGTCAGTTTCAAAATCTGCAAGAACAGATCTTACAAGATTTTCCAAATTAACCAATAGCATTTTCATAACATTTTGATCACCATCATATACTGTTTTATTCTCTATGACAGAAGCTATTATAGGAACTATCTTTAGAGAATAATCATAACCAATAGTATCAAATACTTTAACTACTGATCCCAAAACCGATGGATTATCACCAGCCTCAGTCAATACCTTTTCAAAGAAAGGCACATCTTTTTCCTTCAATTCAAACCATTTAGATCTGTCATCATTTAAATATGAAGGATTCAGCAAGTACTCATTGACAACATTTGAATAGTCTCTCTTTCCTATGTTCTTGAAAAAACAATCATACAATGAATACCAAGCTGCCCAAAATTGTTCATAATTCCCACATGAGACACATTTTAATAACAGCCTACTTACCAATGGTTCATATTTGTCATGTGTTGAAATATATCTACTGAAAAAAGACATGACTTCACTTACTTCTGGAACATGACAATTAATTATAATGTCTGCGACAAGATCAGCATCTTCAAATCTATCCTGAGAATAATGCTCATACCCATGTCTCATATCAGGAATCCACTCGGAAGACAATGCTTCCATCGATTTCACAAAAAGATTACGATGAGAAGAACTGTTAGCCAACAAACAGGCTATAGCTCTAGCAAGGTCTAAAGAAAAGACTTGATTTTTATTTGTCTCTACAAGTTCATGAATGCACTCTTCCATAAAATCTGTATGATCTTGCCACACCTTTCGTCGTATAAGCATATACCTCATTAGATCACAAGGTCTTGTATTTCCATATTTAAAAGTACTTCGGACATAATCCAAGCAAATCTTTTTTACGATAGCCATTTCATTAGGATTACAGAAAGCAAGAAGTATAGGTATTGCATTAAGACAAATATCCAATCCAGATAGACTATTAGACAAAATAAAAGGCATATCTTGCAAAGATTCTAACACTCTTTCTTTGCATTCCTTAATTTCTCCATCAGTCAGCTCGGATGAAAAATTCATAAGTAAAACAGAACTACCCATATAAGGAAGGAATTCATCTCCCATGAGTTTATACAAAGTTCCATCTTTCGATTTCAGAAGATTTTCAATATGTCGGATTTCATCCAACACAAGATGAACGTCATTATCAAACGGAGACTTACTGACCTCATTCTTGTTTCCTTCGTATTGCTTGTTTATCCATTCCCTAAGTCTTACTCCCCTAGCCATCTGTATATTAGACTTTTCCAAGTCCTGATGAGCATTTTTTTGAGCATCTGTTAAATTTGGAGTTAACTGCAGAGCTTTTATTCCATTTTTTAAAGTCACTTCTTCTTTTATCATAGAGCGATAGTCTATTCTAGCTATCATATAATCTTCATAATCTTTCTCTTCTTGAGGAATTTCAGCCACTTGTTTCTTTAAATGTTCTACACAACCATATAAAAGTTGTAACCTTGCTTTGTCTTGTGGCTTTGTTGAATCAGAATAAGAGATTTGAAGACTTTGCAAAACATTTTCCAAATGATTTCGTCTATGCATCAATTCATTAGATTCCTTGCGTTCTTTGCCCAATTGTTCTTTTCCTACATAGGCAAAACTTAATGTATGTGCTGTCAATTCATGAGTAAAACGTGTCAAGTCCAGTCCTAAGAAACGATAATTTTGAAAGAAGCATAACAGAATATTAAAGAAATCTTCAAAGTGCGCTGTAACTACACTTGCTACTATAGCCCACATTGAAGCAGAACGAGATTTATTTAAAATCTGTTCAAGAAGGTTCTCCACATAGTCATGCAAGTTTTGTTTATTACACAATTCCAGCAGAAACTTTTCAAGAGCCATATGAATACATTCCAAAACATTAGGCATCGAAAGCCCTGACGTTCCTCGATACATATTCCATAAGACTTGAGAAGCAACAATGGAGTTCTGCTTACCATTAGGCGAAGTAACCTCAATATTTTCTAACTCATCATATGACTGTGCTCTTACGCTATATGTTTCAACACATTGATTGACAAAGTCAATGATAAAGTCAAAAGTATGATGTAACTTTGGACTTATGTCAAATTCTGTTTTCAACAATGTGTATATAGGCGTTTGATATGCACTACTAGGGAAATAACCTCCTATTCCTTCCAACTCTTCATTCAGCCCAAAATAATATTCACTTTCTTTGTAGGAACTTCTCCATGAGTTATGATCTTTATCATCCAAACGTTCTTCCCAATATAACTGTAAAAGATCAGGAACTACACCATGATATAAAATTGCAATCGGCAGTAAAAGTGAAGTATTTGCCTTCTTTACTATAAACTCAGAAAGATGATGATATGGATCTTTATAATCTATCCATTTGTTCTTTATAATGTCATTGAATATGCTTTGCAATTCTTCTTTTAGATAAGGAGAATACAAACAAACTAAAGAACACCATTGATCTGAATTCTCGATATAAAGATGAGTACCATTTTCTTGGGCTTGAATCTCTTCTTTAAAGATTCTCAAAGCCAACAATCCTGCATGATGAGCAGCATCCTCTGCAACTGGTTGTTTTCCAAAAAATCCCGATAAGATATTATAAACGACAAACGCATTTTTAAGAAAATAGTCATCTTGATTCTTAAATATGTATTCAATAGTGGCTTCCCATCCACCACCAAAAGCAACAAACTGTGGATATTGCCTTCCATTAAAGGAAAAATATCGATTTATTTTTCGACAGGATATATAGAGTTCTTTTGCGAACTCATTAAACCAATGATAATTATTACTCTTTAAAGAATAATCATATTTGCTTAAGAAATGAGAAGAGTAATTCTGACTTTTTCCAATAGCATAGAATATCGAAGATGCCCAAAAATCATCAATTTCATTATCGAAAATTCTTTTGCATAATGTATCGGCCACAGATGCGTTCTTATCTAATTGTTCTTGAAGCCAACAGACAAAAGCATTCTGAAAATCGGAAGTCTTCGGTATAACCTCCAAATTTTCTATAGACGCAGACATTTTTTGATCAACATAATATTCTAAAGCCCAATCTGAATAAATATCATGCTTGATTGCATACCCCTTATGCATCACTTCTGCTAAAACATCTTGTTCAACAAGTGAATATGCCGCATCTTGATTATTAATCTCTGAATAACTTACATAATACAAAGAACTTTCTTGTAACTTACTAGCTATTGAAATCAAGCACTCTGCTCTGTTGACCTGTGCACCTCCTTTAGTTGTCCCTCTGACTTTTTGACTCCAGACTTTTTCTTTAAAAGTAGATAACTGAAGTCGAGTATTTTGCCCAATTTCTACATATCTAGCTAAATAAAAGGGAGTCCTTAATTGATAAAGAAGTTTTTTATCTTCAGGCAAAGTAATATTCTGTTTACTAGCAAAGGATTCCAGTTCCTCTGTAGAAAGCGATTTTACCTCCAATGTATCTAAACCTAAATGGTGGTCATTTTCCATTACTTCAAGAAAGTTCTTTAAACTATTCGATTTACATGTAAACAAGAAAATCCACCCTTTCCTTTTTAATTTATCTATAAACAATGTCAAAGACGAAATGTTCTTAATCTCAAGAAGTTTTTCTGCAGAGTCTATATATATAAGCCTGGTCTGTATATCCTGATAATAATCACAGAACTCTTTCAACGTATAATTCTCCACCAAAGAGAATATATCATTTACAGAATTAGTATCAAGCTGTCGAGCATCTAATGCAAAGACAACAAGTTTGTCATTCTCTTTTTCTGCATTATAAAAATGCTTGATTATAGCACTCTTACCAACTCCACTTTCACCAGTTAGGACAAGATTCTTTTTTTTTTCAACAGAAGTCTTTATCTTTTCTATATAGTCATAACGTTCTATAGAAATGTTCTTATCGCCATACTTTATATTATCATTTATAAGAGATAATTTAGCTTCATTACATTCCTCTAAGTCATGATTTAAATTTTGAAGATGAGATTTTTGATTGAAATATATATCATAAGCTACTGGAGTATCTTTAACAATATCAAGAATATTATCACCAAACATCCATTCTAACCTGATATCCAAATTATTTGCAACCTTTTGAATATTATCTTGCTTTTGGCTTGTAACTTTTCCTTTTGTTTTAGGAATACCAAATTCCTTGTTAGTATAGATTACCAACAAAGTTTGATCAGGATACCACTCTTTTGCCCGTTGTATAGAATGGACAATATTATTAGCATCTATCTCATTCTCAAAATATTTAGCCTGGAAACCGATTACTTCATCACCTCGTTTGATGACAGAGGTTTCGTTTCCAGGATGGTTTTTGAAATATGGCAAAGCATAGCTCACACCATATTTCTTCCGAAACAAATATCTTGCTAAATCCTCGAATGCCGCAGTTAGGTTATTCGAGTTTTTCCCAATAAAATCATTCCAGCTTGTATTATACATAGCGTTCTGTCTTTAATAATACTATATAAAAAATATTTTTCAAATTACGATACCACTAAATTGTAAAATATAAGAATATTCGAATTTAGCTATTTTTTTCATCCGATTTTTGTTTAAAGCAGTGATTCATTTACCCAAACATAGCCGCTTTTGCGTTTTGTTTTAATCTTTCAACTGTTTTTTTTATATCACTTTCACTTTTCCCTATGTCCTTTTTCAAAGCTAAGGCAATCAAATTATATTCATTTTCAAGCGATGTATTCAATATTCCCGGTGCGTCAGTATTTATCGTTACTACAGACTCCTCATCACATAATAAAGAGCATGTTGGCAATTCGGAATATTTACTAAAATAGCCTATTCGAAGATTGCTCGTAGGACAGGTTTCTATCGGAATTCCCCTGTGAATGATTTCTGTCCTTATTCTGTCTTGATTGTATTTTACTACATTAACAATGGTTCTCTTCAATCTGAACACCACAATATCCTCATCCTGTTGCAAATTATCTGGCAATACAAAATCATTTGTGTCAACCCCTTCTGGAGCATTTTTACGAATCCATTCAAGATTGTCTAACAACATTTTCCTTGGCATCGTGACAGTATAATGTTTCCGCTCATAGTACTTGTCTGCATTTGTAAACAATGCCAACAAATGTGCAAGTCTGTTGGGCTTTTGCCAATTCAAATCTGTTATAATTTCGTCTATGGCACGTAATCCATCCACCAAATCATAAAAATTCTCTCCGATATGATATGTCAAATTATCAATACCTTTGTCTCTAAGATATTTGATAATGTCTTCAAAATCCCGAGGTCTCTTCTCTGTATCTGAACCTGCAAAATCCACACCTGCGATTTTCCCTGTTTGCAAAGGATTGATATATTTGGCAACAATACTTTTAGATTCTTCTATACGGAAAGATTTGGATATAAGCAATATAGCTTTTATCCATTTAGGTTGTTCTCTTTCTTTCAAGAATTCATCACACCCCTTTTCGTTCATTCTAACTTCCATAATGGAATTGTCTTCTTGAAACTTATCAAACAGCATTTGCATTGCTTTCACCATCTGGCTATCGGAATTCTTCACAGTTAGATTATAATTGGAAAGTCCAACAAGATCATTGGCAAGATAATGCTCCATTCGAATTCTATTTTTAATAAGTAGATAAAGATAAAGCCAAGGTGCCATTTTCTTTGCATCCTGATTATTTTCTTCTATCTTTAGTAAGAGATTGTATATAAGCCTTCGTTCGCCTATAAATATACAGTACGGAGATTTTTTAGAATCTTCATCTACATACTTATCTTGGATGCTATAATCCCAAGCCTTGTCGACATAACTTTTTTCCAGATATTCTTTAAAAGCTGTTGAACGACAAGAAGATACGCCCCTCCTACAATCATCTAACAGCAACTTAGCAATATCGCTGTCTGTCATACTGTTATAAATATCCCTTCGCTCTTTTGGGGCTATTGCTTTTCCTTCTTCAAGAAAGCGAAACAGGTAAAAACGGATAATGGCAGCCACCCCAATCCAGTCCATATACGACTTATCGGTGTAATTTTCTTTCCATAGCATAAGCGGTGCATATTGGCGCACTTTTACAGACCATTCATCAAGCATTATGTCGCCTTCCTGCTTGACATCCTCAGTCTTTCTTGAGGTAATGGCAAACCTGTTCATCAAGTCTATCCAATGTATATAGAATCGATCATTTGCCACATTTTGATGCACATGTAAATCTATGTACGTATTTTCTATGCCAAACAGAGTCTCATCTATTTTAGGTGCTAAGCTCCATGTAAAATGATCTCTTTGCCCTTTGTTCTTGTCACAATTTACGATATTGGCAATGGTCAATAAATCCCCATCTATGAACTTTACGATTTCCATCCAACGAAAAAGATGCTCATGGCGTATAAGGGGAGTTGAAAGATTTCCATCCACAAAGATGTCGTTGTATTGATTATCACATAGGTAATCGAATAGATGTACAAAAATGGAGCAGTCGCTTCTTGAAAATTTCTGTGTCAATCTTTCAACGATAGCACGTGCATCAGTTAATGTCAATTCTGTCATGCGCCAACGTAGCAGATGCTCTACTGGTTTCAGAAAATCACCATCAGAAACATTACCACAAACTTTATCAAAAACCTTTGATAAAGGATAATCCAAGAACAAAGCTCTTAATACGCCCCTACAAATATCCATAAATATCTTCTTTAATCCGAGAGCCCAAGTTTTACACTCTTTGAACTGAATGCCTTGAGTATATCTGCTTTCGATACAGACTTGTCCATCTTTGGGAACATTTCTTCCCAATCTTCTTCTGTAAGATTTTGAACATCCGATGGATATAGTACCATCATTTCCTTTTTTATAAGTTCTGCCTTTTTTGAGGTTTTGAAACCATTGAAGAAGTTTGCAAAACGATTCTCTATGTCTTTGTATTCATTCAAAGACAAAGCCGAACCAGACTCCAAGATATATCTAAGAGTTTCCCTTTCATTACCTCGAAGTACCTTTATCAATGCATTCAGAAAAGCAAATCTGATAGTATATCGCTTATTGGTTGCAGTACTATAATAGGTTCGCATTTCTGAGTTAATAATACTCTGGTAAAACTTGGCAATTACTTCCAGATTGTCGCTACTTCCAAAATGCTTCCGGATTCTATTGCTCTTCATGGTTTCCATTATTGCCAGAAGTACTTCTGAATTTCGGATTGTTGCATTTGACATCAATCTGTGCATCATATAGTCATTTGCACAAACATCGTCAATCTCTTCTTGTGGGATTTCATCTTGATGCTCGTCTGCATACTCTTTTCTCTTTACCTCCCTTAGCATTTCGTTCAGCAATGACCACTTCTGGCTTTTGGCAAAGTTGAAAAACAATTCTTCATCGTCATTATCTTTGATGAGAGGAGAGAATTTGTTGTAAGCAAAGGCTATGTTTACTATATTTGAAAAAGGAGCCATCACATCAAAGACAAAGTAATTGGTGTTTTGATAATTGGTCAGGCTGTATGGCATTGACACATTTCGCTTGGCAAGAGAAAAAATTCTCGTATCTCTTTGTCTAATACCTCTTTTCGTGGTTAAAGCGAAAAATTCAATGACTCGGAACTTTTGGATGAAGTCAATTTGAGCCTCTGAAGACATATCATTAAATCTACGGATGCGTTCTGCCATAGTGCTGAATATCTCGCGGAAATCTTTAACCATGCCACTATATACCTTTGTGTCTCGATACATTTTAGGAGAAGCACTCATGGGGATAAGATCCTCTGGGTTGAACGTAAAATAAGCACCATTCACCAATCTTTGCAAGGCATTGGTACGTTTGAGCCATTGCCCACTCTTGTATATCTCTTCCTCATCATTATCATTTGGATACAAAGCTCCAGCAGTTTCGGTGATTATGTCATAATTTTCATACATTTTGATGCTGTAAAAAGAACGAATGAAAAACAGCACTAAAGCCCTTTCTTTATCAACATTGCTACGTTCTATCTTGTCTAATAGATAAAACACATCACCAATACTCACATTATAATTATAGTTGTCCGCTTCAAGAATGCCCTCGGCCATGCGGTCATCTTGCGTATTTTCTATATATGGAGCAAGCATCGTTACAACAGTCTTATTGATGTTGGTTGTATCAACTACATTTACCAGCGTCATCACCTTTTCCCTGTCTTCTTTCGACAATTGTCTTGTCCATACTTGAAAGAAATACGATTTGAAATCTTCCTTGTTGTTGGCAGTTTCTTTGTTTGAATAAAAATCTGGCATTGATACGAGCATACCTATCAAATGCCTAAGGCTTCTCAAATTGTTCGGAACAATGGGAGACACACTTCCTTTATTATTGTAAAACAAAAATCTGGTCTTATCGTAAATCAATCTAACGACCGATTCTTTTACGGAGTTATATGTTTTTTTCTCGCTTTCACTAACCACGTACAGAAAAGGTCTATTACAGAAATCATAAGGCTTTGGCATCATGATACGATATTCCATCGGTATCAATTTCGTGACATATTTCTGCGCCATTTCCATTGCTCCCAAATACTCTTGCGGTGCAACTTGTTTACTGATATAATTGGATACTACCTCTATAAATTGGTCGATATTCAACGACATCAGAACTATACAGTTATTTGCACAGAGGTACTTTCTGATTTGCTCAGCCATCTCATACGCCCCATTGATATTCAAGTCTATGTCATCAATAGGAATGACAAGGAAACGTTGTTTTTCCTTGTCGTGATCCTGTAATGAGTATTCAAGATATGTATCACACAACTTCTGAAATTGATCTTTTAATGCCAAGCCACCTGACAGCCATTCAAGTTCATCAATAGGGTCATACAGATTATCCCCCTTGTTGAGTTGTGTTAAGCATAGTTTGGCATTGTGAAATTCGGTGAGTAATTTCTTTCTACCTTCTGGGTTGATGTCATACTCTTTTTCTTGCTCTTTTATCTCACGATACATCATGCCTAAAACCAATTCTATCACATTATGGTCTTTGTCAAAGAAAGCCGGATCAATGGTATCCAATACTTTAAATTTAGCCTTTGTCAGATTTTCACATCTGGATTTCAAAGTTTCATTGCTTTCTTGATTAACTATGCATTTTTGCATAAAGTCATCAATTGCCGTCTTGACATGTTCATCCTCTTTGCCATTTATATTTGCGAGCATAGTTTTGATGGTTTCCATACAAGACGTTTTTCCTTCCCCTCGGTCACCACAAAAAGCAAGAATACTTGGTACACCATCTTTATTTTTACTTGTCAATTGGTGTATTTGCAGCAAAGCGTGAGTATATTGATCCTTAAATAGCGATTCCGCATAGTTCGCTTTTTCATTGACCACAATATCTTCTTGACCTCTATAAAATGTCAGTATGTTATTCTCTTTAACTTCCATTATTCTTTATAGTTAGTTATTTGTAAAAACGGGCTAATAAGCCCCATCCCCGAAAAATACCTCTTCATAAAAGGGGAGAGGTGAGCCATTCGTCCGTATATCTATTATTTCTTGTTCTTCATTCTACATAGAATGTGCCATGTTCTAAACATCGGCTCACTCAAAGCCTCGGCAGGATAATATCTCAGAAGACGAGCGTCACGATACAGGCGCAAGAGGTTATGCCCCAAAACATGATGCTTGTCATAATGTCCAAAATTGCCTCCATTCAAGATGTCATCAAGAAGCATTTTCCCCCTCTTTACATCCATAGGTGCAATCATATTATCCTCTGTCAATCCCATGACCTTATGTAATTTAGAAAAGGTGGTGAGAGAGTGATCCCTCACCACCATAACCATTAACATCCCTTGTTCGCAAGAGCCACTACAGGAACTGGTTTTAAGCATCGTTGAGATGCCAACTTGCATCCATACCACAGATAACAATCAGATCGCCAGAGGCGAATGGATGCCTCGGAGCACAGCTAACTCCTCTAACTTGAATTTATGACATCTGTCAGAAGAAATTCCGAACCTCCTGCAAAATGCCTCAATATGTTTTATGTCATCATCAGAATGCCAACTAATCTCCCATTCAACATCCTTGCCTATCGCCTCGTTAATCTTGTCAAAATAGGGCATGTCTACAACAGAAAGAGAATGGCCAAGAACAGAAATCTTTCTTATAGACGCCAAGCCCTCAAAGAAATCCTCGTTTGCCGCAATAATGCTCTCCGTAGGCTTCATGTTAATGGCATAATAATCCTCAAACCGTCCCAGGGCCTCCTGTACCGCATTATACCTGACAGACGACCTCCAGTTGCCCTTAGCCTCGTCCTTCAAGAAATAAGCAAGATACGCAAGCTTGTCATTGGCAAAATAACGTCCCCTCTTGTCTTTAAGGTTAGGTCTATACCTCCGTCTGTGCTCGTTACGTTTCACCCAAGCCTTAAAGCCCCCTTCGTCATCAGCGCTATGCCCTATTATCAAGCTTCCATATCTGTCATGTCTACTGCCATGAATATACCTTATCTGCTCCCTCCCGATACCATAGACCGACTCCAGGAAATCAGTATAATTGAACGTCAGGAACCGGGCATTCTTGTCGATATCAAGCAGACGCTTCTTAAACCCCTTCTCATACGCCAACGTGTTAATCCACTTATGCAGCTGAAACCTCATTTCAAACGTGCAAGAGTTGAGCATGTCCGATATGCCGTCCAGCCCCAGATAATAGTCGCAATATCTGAACCCATCCGAATCTTCGTCACAATCAGGCAAGACAACATCAAGAACATCGAGCACCTTCTCCCTGTTCAGGTCAGCCAGATGCTCTTCAAACCGCCACCACAGATTGTTCTCGGCCCATGTTGTCTTTGGGTAGACGCCGCCAGATGAGCATCCCCATGAAATCTCGAGACACCTCAAGCAATCCTTGAAACTTTCAAAGCTGTTCATCAGCGACCTCGGTCCGAAATAGAGGTCAAAAGTTGCCAACACATAAGGCCTATGTCTTAGCAGATACTTTCTAAACTCAGCATAAGAACATTTAGCCCCATGATAGCAATCAAATCCGTTTCCGATGATATATAGGTGGTCTGATGTCATATTAAATGTATTTACCAATATCAGTCCCTCTCAATCCTCATTCTACTAAATATCGGATAAACGATATGTTCCAAGATCCAGGTCATGCGTTTCTCAAAAACCTCCAACGTAAACTCCTTTTCAAATTTCTCCCTGCCGACCTTGCCCATGTTGCTGCGCAAGACAGAATCATTCAGGAGAAGCAGAATCTTGTCAGCAAGCACAGCAACATCATGCTTAGGAACGAGGAAGCCCGTCTTACCATCATCAACAATTCCTGGTATTCCCCTTCTGTCGTCGAGATGCAAGGCAAACCATGTTCCATAGCCTCCAACAATACAAGAGGGAAACACTCGTTATGATGGAACGTAGGAAATAAAGGAAGTACTGGTGGGTTTTCGAAATATCCAAGTCATTTCACATCCAACATTCTTTCATGCTCCATTATCTCCTCTTCCGTAAATCTCATTTTAATCAGTTTGGCAGGAATACCACCGATAATACTGTATGGAGGAAAGGACTTCGTGACCACAGCACCAGCAGCCACTACCGAACCATGCCCGATAGTCACACCTTTCAGGATAGTCACATTCGCACCACACCACACATCATCCTCGATGACAACAGGCTGGTCATATACATTCACCCCATCCACAAACTTATCCTCCACAGTAACATCCGCGATATATTTGCCCAAGAGGTCAATACGATGATCACCAGTGATGATTGTAGGTTTCGGACCGAAGAGTACCTTCTTACCAATAGTACACGGTGCATCCGTACAATAGATAGTACTCCCTTTAGGAATCGAAGTACCATCCCCTACCGACAGGTTCCACAATCCCTTGAAATCCGAAGACATCGGACAGATATATACCCCCTTGCCACAGTGCTTCATGCACCGCTTCCATACAGGCGCCCACATCTTGTCCCACAGATACGAAGGCACAAGACTTATCTTTTGTAGTAACATTAAAAAGCGATTTGCCATATTACACGAATAAACTTAACACCTGCTCTATTACAGGAGCCATATCGTAGTATTTGTATTGCGCCAATCTTCCACCAAAAATAACATCTGTCTCTTTTTCTGCGAGTTGACGATATTGTTCTGCAAGCAAGTTATTACGCTCATCATTTACAGGATAATAAGGTTCCATGCCTTCTTTGTATTCCGTAGAATACTCTTCTGAGACAACCGTCTTTGGACAATTATATACATCTTGACCGAACATCTCAAAATGCTTGTGTTCAATGACTCTTGTATAAGGAACCTCATGGCTGGTATAATTGACAACCGCATTTCCCTGATAATTTGGAGTATTCTCAATACGTGTTTTAAAACTAACAGTTCGCCAGTCCAACTTTCCTAATGAATAGCCGAAGTACTCATCAATAGCTCCTGTATAAACCAACTTATCAGCATATTTCTTCCAGTCCTTATATTCTGAATGGAAGAAATCTTTGCCTGTCTTACATTCTATACCTTCCAGCAAACCATCAATTAATTGATTATATCCTCCAATAGGGATACCCTGATATTTATCATTGAAATAGTTATTATCGAATACCAATCTCACAGGCAATCGCTTAATGATAAAAGCAGGCAATTCCGTACACTTCCTTCCCCATTGTTTCTCGGTATATTCCTTGATCAATTTCTCAAAGATGTCTTTACCCACCAAGCACAGGGCTTGTTCTTCCAGATTCTGAGGCTCACGCCCATTCAATGCTGCTAAAGCTTCTTTCTTCTGCTCTTCTATCTTAGCTTTTGCCTCTTCTGGGGTCAATACTCCCCACATCTGGTAGAAAGTATTCATATTAAAAGGAAGATTATAGAGCTTACCTTTATAATTAGCTACAGGGCAATTGGTATAGCGATTAAATTCCACAATAGAATTAACGAAATCCCAAACTTTTTTGTTAGAAGTATGGAAGATATGAGCACCATACTGGTGAACATTGATACCCTCCACTTTTTCACAATAGACATTTCCTCCTAAATGAGGTCGCTTATCTATTACCAAACATTTCTTACCCGCTTTTTTTGCCAGATAAGCAAACGTTGCTCCGAACAAACCAGAGCCCACGATTAAATAATCATATTTCATAGTCATCAAACTAAAGTTTTATAAATGTCATGAAAATCCTCAACTCTTCGGTCCCATGTGAGCATTTCCTCAACCCACGCCTTAGCCTTTCTTCCTATTTCCTTCAATTCTTGAGGATGTTCGTATGCCCAGAATAATTTCTCAGAAAAACGATTCATCGTTTCAGAATAAGAATCAGCCACATCAACTTTCAGCAATATTTCATCAGAGAACACATCCTGTCCGCCTGCATTAAAACAGATAGATGGGCATCCCAAGGCACAAGCCTCCAACACCGACATCGATCCCGAATCACGGAAAGCAGGATATACACTTAAAGAACAATTAGCCAACATTTTCAATAGTTCTGAACGCTGGATAAATGGAATCAACGTCACATGATTCTGAAGCCCCAACTCATCGACCCAACCCATGACTTTCTTCTGCTCCTCTTCAAAACGGATACCGATAAGTTTAATACTCCATTTTTGCTGAATATTAGCACTCAACTTATCCATCAAAGCCACTTTTGCAGCTTTTAAGAAAATATGAATACCTTTCCAGTCCCATGCTTTACCAGCATAAATCATTTCAAAAGTATCCTGAGTTTCGTTTTGCGAAATATCAGCGAAATCCTTTTTGTCGAAAGCAATAGCAGGCATCAGCTCCAAACGGCTTTTATTCCCATAAGGTTTTAGCCGATTCAAGTTCTCTTTGCAAGAGCATAGTATCACCTTGTTATTTTTCTTACGAGTATTAAACCACTTGAAAATTTTCAGATCTTTTCCTTTCTGCCGTATGCCCTCCTTTTTCACTGTATTAGGTTCCAAATCTTCCCAAAAAGCAGGAGCAATACATTCTGCACCACCGATTGGTCCCATCACAAAAGGAATATCGAGCCAAAAACCAGGAGAAGGAGTACGATACTGATTAAAAGTCAGATGATGGAAAATATCAAAATGATAAATCTTATTCATTTTCCTTACGAATTTTCTAACCAACCATTGCCACAGCAAGTAGTTGATTTGCTCTCCCCAATTACTTTGCATTTCATTCTTATAAAACATCCAAGAAGGAATATCATAATATAAGAAATGTATATTCGCAAGAGAAGTATCGTTAGCTAAAGCTTTTTCAATCTTCTCTTTACACCGAGATCTTGTCAGTACGAAAATTTGGTCTTCTGGATATTTTCGCGCCATCGTAGTAGGAACCATCCAGCCCACACCATATTCACTACCTGCCCCTGGTTCACAGGCGTAAGCAGACATTAATATTTTAAGCATAAAATTGAGATTTATCTATGATTCAAGTTATAGTTTTTTATATAGTTCATCAACACTCTCACTTATTTTCTCTGGCGAGAAAGTCCTTTCTCCGAAGCTCTTGGAATATTCAGCCATATCCCTGCGAAGCATTGACGATTCCATCAACTTGCGAAGCTGCATGGTAAGCGTATCCACATCATCAAATGGGAAAGTGAGGCAGTTCTTTCCCTCTTCTATCACATCAGGCAGACCACCCACAGGAGTAGTTACTACAGCAATACCTCTTGCCCAGGCTTCCAACACCACCATAGGGAAACCCTCATGGCGGGAGCACATACAATAGATGCTTGCTTTATTCCAAACATTCTCCTTTTGCTTGCCAGTGATATAACCTGTAAAGGTAACGCTGTCATCCAAACCCATATCAAGAGCCATAGCTTGAAAGCGCTCCACTTCACCATTTCCCATGATAGTAACATGCCAGTCTGAAAAATCAGTCTTCAGATTTTTCCATGCCTTCAACAGCAAATCGGGATGCTTGTTGTCATTCAGGAAGGCAGCCATGATGATACTCTTCTCCTTGACAGAATAATCCACGGCAGGAGTAGGAGCACAGGCATTATAGACAACGGCAGTCTTGGCTTTCACAGAAGGAAACCATTCAGCAAAACACTTCTGCCACTTCTTTGCTAACAACACTACACAGTCAGCCCTATTCAGACACCATATAAACAATTTATTATGTGTATGATCCTCCAACTGATTTCCCATGTGGATATGCATGATAATCTTCTTTCTGCCAAGCAATGCCAACAGGAGTACAGGCATCTGAATAATCAGGCAAATCTTGTCAGGCACCGTATGGAAATGCACAATATCGTACTGCCATATCGTAAACAACGCCTTGAAATAAGCCTTCACCGCATACCACAGCTTCACACCATATCCCCTCTGTATCTGCGTACCAAGCCATCCACAATGATACTTCTCCCAGAAAGGCATCGTCTTCATCAGGCGCAGCACACTCGCCACACCACCACCACTCTGCTCAGCAGAGCCGACCATTAAAACTTTACTCATGATTTAGATTTTCTCTGCCAATTTCAGTTGTTCATTTTCACTATTTGCTGCCATTCGTCGCTTTTCCATCATCTCTTTCCTCATTTCTTCTCTTCTTCTCTGCTCCATCATGTTTCTATTGGCATTCAGACACAATGCTATCAGCATACAATATCCCATACCCTTACCTGAGAGCCAAGAAGAATCTGCAGTCTGCTCAATGGCAAGACAACAGAAAGTAAGCATCGCTACACGATAATATCGCATATCTACTATCTGATTGAAAGCAACAAGTCTACGCTTCCAGAACCAGCAGAAGAAAAAGACACCTACGATACCAAACTGAGCCAATGTGGGATAATAGGCATCGCAAATAAAGCCACCGCCTTCATTTAATCCCCAAACTTCATTCAAATGATATTCATAATACAATGGCGAATAATACTTCCAGGCACCATTGCAAGCAAAAGATCCCATACCAGAACCAAAAGGAAAATAGTCCCAAAGAATTTGCAGTGATGTCTTATAAGTCATAGGGCGGGCCAATTGATCGTTACTCAATCCTGAAACATAATAAGTATCAAATCTTGTCCACGTTACCATCAAGATGACAGTTACTAACAAAACTGCGTATATAATAGTCTTTGGGGACTTAAAATTCAATCTGTTTTTGACAAAATAGACGAAACCTATAAAACAAACCACCTCGCCCATGAATTTAAACTTAGGTGCCATCATTCCTGTCAATACCAGCAAAAGAGCGATATTTCGGTTGCGTTTTGTTTCTTTAGTAAAGAGATACCATGACATACCTGTACATATAGCCAACTGACCGAGAACAGGGAATTCTGCTTCTACCTGAGTATCTAAGGTCTGCGGATGATAAACTATCCAAGAGAACAAAGTGATAACCATCGTTCCCAACATCCATTTCTTTTGCTTCTTTGTAAACCTCGGATTCAAAATCCATGTACAGAAAATAATGGAATAGGGTCGAATTTCTTGCATCAAATCTAACCATACACCGCCAGCTACATTCACTCCTAACATTAATGAATAAAGTGTATAAAATGCGATAACACTCAAGCACACCATAAATTCCCTCCAAGGGTGCCTGTTGATACTGCGATTACTATACTTCAAAAAAGTATAGACAAACAAGATTCCCATCATGATTTCATCAATACTTGAGAAACCCGGAAAATCATTATAGGCTATACATGTAGGAAAATATATAATCCAATAAAGGGTGAAAAAACGTGCAATACCTTTCATCGTTATTTATTTTTAAGTTTTGCTTTCATCGTAAATAAAGCAAGCAAAAGTTTTTCTGGAATTATTCGCTTAACAATTTCTTTCATCGAGAATTTCTTATCCACCCAAGTTCCTGCATAATGGTGTATCGTTCGAGTATTCTTTTCCACATGAATACGACCTGTCGTTACATTGATGGGACAAAAATACTCTGAAGGATATATAAAGCAGCCAGCTACTTCCTGTATACCAGCCACATTCTTCAATCCATTTTCACGAAGCACCTGCGTAGCGATATGCACCACGGTGATTTGATTTCTCATGACAGCTTCATGCACAAAATGTTTTCCCTCATAAAAATCAAGCATCTTTTTGATAATGCCGAGGCCTGGGGCCACCCCCATGCCGAGGCCTGGGGCCACCCCCATGCCGAGGCCTGGGTTGACGCTCGCTTCGCTCGCGTCAGCCTTTAACTGCGGCTTAGGATCTGTTTCAAATCCCATAAAATTTCCCCTTTCTACAATATCATTAATCGGACAAATCACCTCAACATCAGTGTCAAAGTAGATTCCACCATATTGATACAAAATCCAAAATCTTGCATAATCACTTACAAAGGCATATTTCTTTGCTTTATATGCTTCAGCAGTATAAGGAATGATATTCACATCAAAATTGTCCTCATTCCACTCCTTTATTTCATAATCCGGCAAATACTTCTTCCAAGAAGCAATGCACTTCTGTGCAAGTTCAGGCAATGGTCCTCGCCCAAACCAGCAGTAATGAATTATTTTTGGTATCATACGTTTACTAAATAATAGTTTATTTCTTGAAATATTCCATCACCTGCTCTATCACAGGTGCCATATCATAATACTTATATTGCGCCAGTCTGCCGCCAAACACTACATTCTCCTCGTTTGCAGCCAATTTGCGATATTGTTCTGCAAGCTGGTTGTTACGTTCGTCGTTCACTGGGTAGTATGGCTCCATGCCGTCTTTATACTCTGTAGAATATTCCTCCGACACAACCGACTTCGGACAGTCGTAAACCTCTTGACCGAACATCTCAAAGTGCTTGTGCTCTATCACACGTGTGTAGGGCTTCTCATGACTGGTATAATTAACGACAGCATTGCCCTGGAAGTTCGCAGTATCCTCTATGCGGGTCTTGAAACTTACGGTACGCCAGTCGAGTTTGCCCAACGAGTAGTTGAAATACTCGTCAATGGCTCCTGTGTAAACCAACTTGTCGGCAAACATCTTCCAGTCCTTGTATTCCGAGTTGAAGAAATCGACATCGGTCTTGCAGTCGATGTCTTCCAGCAATCCGTCGATCAACTTGTTATAGCCTCCTCCTGGTATGCCCTGATACTTGTCGTTGAAGTAGTTGTTGTCGAAAACCATCCTCACCGGCAAACGCTTGATGATGAATGCCGGCAAATCGGTGCATTTACGTCCCCACTGCTTTTCTGTATATTCCTTGATAAGCGTATAGAATATATCCTTACCTACCAGACACAGAGCCTGTTCTTCCAGATTTTCAGGTTCGCGTCCGTTCAATGCTGCCACAGCTTCCGCCTTCTGTTCGTCTATCTTTGCCTTTGCCTCTTCCGGTGTTGTCACACCCCACATCTGACAGAAGGTGTTCATGTTGAAAGGCAGGTTGTACAATTTGCCTTTATAGTTAGCAACAGGGCAATTGGTATAGCGATTGAACTCAACGATGGAGTTCACGAAATTCCACACCTCCTTGTTAGAGGTATGGAAGATATGTGCACCATATTTATGCACATGAATGCCCTCAACCTCTTCGCAATATACGTTACCGCCTAACTGCGAGCGCTTGTCAATCACCAAGCATTTCTTACCTGCTTTCTTGGCGAAATAAGCAAAAGTTGCTCCGTACAATCCTGAGCCAACTATCAGAAAATCATATTTCATTGAAAAAGATTTAAAGATTCTACAATTACATTTTACCTAACTCTTCTCTGACTCCTCTTCTCATCATCTTCCAGAACAATCCATAGTCAGAAAGCGAATACTTGTGACCTTTTACGAAGTTGAACGTAATGGCAGCATACATATGCAGGAGGAATGGCATTGCTGCAAAATGTCTCACCCAAATGTTCTTGCCATATCTATGACCGAAGTAGGCAGTATTGCGGATATGATAAGCCAGTTTCCATTTGTTTTTCATCTTGTCTTCTCTGTAGCTGGAGTTCGACTGGAAGTCGTGCTTGTCCATCAAGGCGTCTCTTGCCACCAGAACCTTATATCCCGCCAACACAGCGCGATAGCTATAATCGGTATCGTCATAAAGGATGAACAGATCCTTGTTCGGAAGTCCGATCTTTTCGACAACTTCCTTGCGGATAAGCGGACCTTCGAAAGCCATTCCTACAATGCTCACCGTCTCGTTGCTTTCCACCTCCTGAGCCGTAAGCATGTCGTTGTGCATATCACTTAACGGGTTTGTAAGATTGAGCGTCTTTGCCTCCCCTACAAACGTCTTGCCGCTCATCAAACGGTGCGGACAAACTATTCCCAACTTCTCGTGTCGTTCTGCTACATTGAGCAATGTTTCCAGACAGTTCTCTCGCGGAAACACATCGTCATCCATACACCATATCCAGTCGCACTCTTCCTTCGAGGCTTCCTGGATGCCTCTGTAGAAGCCACCAGATCCACCGACATTCTCCTGATGGATTACATTCAAGCCGGTTTGAACGTCAAGCCACTCCTTAGTGCCATCCGTCGAACCATTATTAATAATGTATATCTTGTCGAGTTTTTTACTCTGACCTTTCAAAGCTCCTACAACTCGCTGCAACAAATTCAGTCGGTTGTAAGTGACTACGACTGCAACTACAATAGTTTTATTCATATCTGATAGTTATTAATCTTTATTTATTAGTTTTTCCAAGAATCCAAGAGTATCTCGAATGTTCCAACAGATATCCCATAAATGCCGGAACTGTTAAACATGCTATGCACATAACACCAAAAACAACGTAATTGGGAATCATCCACTCACTCCACGGCTGAATGGTTATTACGCCTAATACCAACATATGCATTACATAAAAATCCATAGAATTCTTGCCTATATAGGTGAGAACTGGCAGATGCGGTATATGCTTGAAGATATTATTAACCGTAATACATCCACAGATCGAAAACAGCAAAGCTAAGATATAGTAACCATTCTCGTTAAGTGTGTTTGTTCTTAAGTCTATATGTGACGGTTCAATTAACATTATTGCTATAAATGTTGCAAAAGCCACACCGAAGACCTTCTTGGCATATTGGATATCTCTCAGCATATAACCTAGCGAATACAAAGCTATACCCATTGAAACATTAGCCAAATATGCAGGCTTTGTTATGTCAAACATATGGCAGATGACTGCGATAGAAATAGCTACAATTACTATCAACCAACTCTTTACGTTTCTAGTCTTTAGCTCATTGAAGATAATCTGCACCATGAAAAGCGATGTCAAGAACCAAAGCACATCGTTTCCTGCAATGCTACCACCCAACACCAGTTCTTTAACTGGTGTCAAGGCGTAATGAACCCAATTGGTATCACCTGACGTTAATAGGTTAAAAACATTCAAGCAATAGCCCAAGAACGAAAATACGACAAATGGGACTAGCAACTTCTTACCCCCCCCGATTAGTTTTGCTCTGGTTTCCTTTAGTCTAAAAAACTCACCCGACTTAAAGAAGAACCAGAACATGAAAAACTTCAGAGGTTCGAGCCAAATACTATCATTTGTAAGTGGTATCAGCCTCCATAACAGGATATGCATCAGCATCATGTAGCAGATCAATATTCCACCAATCGTATCAAGGTGTATTTGTCTTCCTTTCATATACAACTCGTTACTTTTCATACCCCAGGCCCTCCAGCCATTCCATTACTCGTTTCATCCTAATTTCCCATGGTGCCATCCTCAAAGCAGTTTCGCGGTTCTTGTCCACCAAGTCCTGATACTCTGAGATGTGCTCCACTATATGCCTCACTTGCTCGTCGGCGTGCTCCTTATCAAGCGTGACAACGGGGTTGTATCCAATCAAGTCGATAAGTTCCTTTGGAGCTCGTCCTAACAGCACACTACGCGACAGCATTCCTTCCCAAAAGCGTTGTGTCAGCGTCTCTATGCCACTGGTTTCTTCGGGCGCAGTGTCGCAGCGCGGTAGCGATATGGTTATTTTTGCGTCAGCCATAGTGTTGAGCAGCTGGCTGAATGTGTGCATACAGCCGTTTGCATTGTCCCTGTTTATATGGTTGACGCCAGACACATAATGTTTAAAGAAGTTTCGCTTGATGCTGCCATATTCGAGCAAGTCTATCTTTCTTTCCGCAAGATTCTTACCAGCATGGTATGTAGCAACGTTTATACCCTCTGGAATGGAGAGTATGTTCATGTTCGGGAACTCCTTACGCATGAGATCTGCTGTTTGCGACGAGGTGAATATAGCGGTTCTCACTTTGTGTCTTTTTAACCATTTTGCTACCTTGCCGAAATAATGTGGCCAACAGTCCCAAATGAGCGGTATTATCTCGTAGAACATATAGTCGGGGAACACATCGAACGACAACGCTACAGGTTCCACAAAGCGGAGTCGTGCCTCCTTTCCGCATTTGCATAAAGAAGGGAAATCTACATTGTATGCCAACGAATGCAACGCCTTTGGTGGGTAATACGGCTTCGCTGTGCGTCCGCCGATGTTCACCCAAGCCTCGTATGGCTGATACTTGAAACCAGGTTTACCTCCGAATGCGTATGGGGCCACAGCCTTTATTTTCTTCATTTCTATTTTTTTTATAGTCCGACGAACGGACAAAAACAATACTCTTTACTATTTACTATTAGCACCTTAGGATATATAAAGAACAGCATGTCTTTAGCTACCCCAACCAGTGTCATCTTTGCATACCATTAGCCATCGCCATAAAGTGTATCAACTTTCTTTTAAAGCAGAAATAGCAATTTAACCTTGTATGGGCACAGCAAACACTCCCTCAATTTGAGAATTGATTTTATCCAATGCACTACAAGGAGGAATAGTAGATATTTGTTTTAATTCCCTCAAAACACAATCTTTTAAAGAAGCTCCATTTACATTTGTACCTGTAAGGAATAAATATTCTGCTTTTTGCTTTTCTTTTTCTTCATTAGTATCTTGACGACTATATAAATCATGCAAATACTCAGATCGGTAACTATTAACCCAAAACATTAATAATGGCAGAACTATATTATCTTGAAAATAATGTCCATTAAAAATTTGGTAATATTGATTATCAGAAAACCCCATAGAATATAATTTATATTCCATAGGCAGAACTTTTTCTCTATATTTATTAATTAAAATTATATTGGAAATTTTCCAATGCATAATTTTTTTATGCAGAATATCCTTATTTATTCCTTCTTTCGTAAATTTTAGACTACCAAGAATATCAGAAAATGTTGACAAGCAAAAACCACCGACCTTATTTTCACGAAACACTAAATAATAAAGAAAAACTTCTTTCAATTCTAAGGATATATTTTCAAAACAAGATAGGAAATTTTCTGGAATATTAATTTTTAATGAAAGTTTTGTTATGATTTTCTTTAGGTTTTCTGGATGACATTTTATATTTTCGATTGAATACCAAAATGACGTTACAATATATTTATTTTGGCATATTCTATTTGAGTAATCAGAAAACCCATCAATAAGTTCATCATAATCACTGTCCAAACATACAATTAAGTTTCTTCCCATTTGCTCATCCGTTATCTTAGACAAGATTGAGGTTTTTCCATTTTGTGTTTTATTATCGAACACAAAAGCTGATATATCAAATTCAACATTATACTTAATTTGAAAAGGTTCTAATATTGTCCACCAAAAAATCTTATCACTATCATTTTCAACATAAACCTTTATAACCTCTTGGTCTCCCCCTTTACGAAAGATATTGCTATCATGGATATATTTTGTCCCATATAAATTAGTTATATCCGTACTCATCTTACGTCAGTCTTTATTTTTTCTAAATTCACAGTTTTATCTCTCCATTTTACATTAAGTAACGAAGGAGAGTGAGTCGTTATTATCAACTGACAATTGGGATTAATTCTCAATATATTTTCTATCAATTTTTCTTGCCAATCTATATGCAGAGATACTTCTGGTTCATCCATAAATAAGATATAATCTTTTTTCTCTTGCAATAACACCTTCAAAAAAATATATAACACTTGTTTTTCACCAGAAGACAAATCGTACATAGATATATGCTTACCAGAAGAAAGAACAAAAGAAGGTTTCGGCTCGCTAAAATCTACCGTTTTACCCGTCTCTTTGAAAAAATCATTCAAAACTTCTGCAAACAAATGTTTTTGAGCATACAAGTCTTTAACAAAACTTAAAGAAATTGTTCTTCCCTTCAATGCTCTAGATTCTAAATTTGAAGCTAATTTTCCTATATAAAAAGAATATTGCTCCATGCTATCAAACAAAGCCTTATCCATAACTGTCAATGGGCGTTTCTTTTTCAACTCTCTAAACGAAGAAGATAAGGTTTCATCCTCATCAATTGGTGAGTCTAAAGTATCTATTACATCAACATTTATTTTGCTCTCCATAAGATGTTTTGTTATATTTTTCTCACCATGAAAGAATTGAGTAAAACTAGCGTCTATAGCAAGATTAACGACACTACCTTCTTTTTTCTTTAAATCTGTGAAAATATCCTCATACAATTTATTATATGAAGGATCTTGTTTAGCCTTTTTCTCAAGATTCAAAAATGAATCATCAAAATTAACACATTCTATTTTATAATCATTTTCTCCCCAAATAGTTATTTTTTCAGCTTTATGCGAAAAAAAACGTCCCATCCTAAATGGTGGCATAATAGTATGAATCAAGTCTAAAACAGTACTTTTACCAGAACCATTTCCACCAACCAAAATGTTGACATCGGGATACAGGCTCCAATTGATATTAAATTCATGCCACAATCCTTCTATTTTAATACGCTCAATTTTCATAAATAATCGTTTTAAATTAATACTATAAACTTAAAGCAAAAAAATAGTCTTTTATTATTTCAACACATCTTTTTACATTAACATAAAAAAAACATATTCAATCATTTCGTATTTTTATCACCCTGCATGGATTTCCTGCAGCCACACAATCAGCTGGAATACTCCTCGTGACAACGCTTCCTGCTCCAATAATACTTCTGGCCCCAATTGTGACTCCCTTGAGAATGATAGAATGAGCACCTACCCAAACATCATCCTCTATTACAATCGGAGCAGACTTTGTGCCTTCATTGGATATACGACGAGCCAAATAGTCTAAAGGATGAGCATCCGTATCAGTAATCAGCACACATGCTCCAATCTTTACATTGTCACCTATAGTAACACTATCATGTATCCACATGCGAGTGCTACTCATGCCGACATAGTTACCTATCTTTAGAGATGCTCCATTTTCCAAATAGATAGCACCTTGGAGATTGCTTGATATAGGATTGACGGCATCACCAGAAGAGAAATAAAAATTGTCACCTATGGCTATGATATTGTTTCCTCTTGTAATCAAGTTCAGTTTCCCCGGTAATTGTACATTACTACCCAATATAGCACCTTTCTTTTTCAAAAGCGCACGATTCAACATGGGATAGAACCGCATACGGACCAATGCTGGAATATTCAATAGTTTTCCTAAAATAGCAATCATGATATTACTTCTTTATTTGTTCATAGACATCCAACAATTCTTTCACGATTTGCCTCTTGTCATGACGAACCAAGGCTATTTCCCTTGCCTTTATGCCAATAGCCATATTTTCCTCCTTATTGTCAATCAATCGCTTGATGTAATAAGCTGCAATATACGGGTCTGTCACAGGATACAAGAAGCCTGTCTTACCATGCTCAACCATCGAGTCTGTACCACCGACTCTACTTGCCACTACAGGGACACCTACCATCTGAGCCTCACCCACAGAATTAGGACTGTTCTCTATATATGAGGAATGAAAATACATCGTACTACTTAACAAGGCATCACGCAGTGTTTCTGCAGAAGCGACACCACATAGATTGACATTTAAATCTTGATGACTCAAACCTATATGTTTTTCCATAAAATCAGGATCAATGTTACCATAGACATTCCATTGGAAATTCAAGTGCAACTCGTTTTTCAAGATATTAGCCACCTTCAAGATGACATCATATCCCTTATAGGTAGGGAAAGAGATGGTTGTGGTAATCGTTGGAACATTCGGGATTTGCCTTTCCCTTGCCTCATAAAAGACATCACGCAAGATTTCCCCACCATAATAGTATTTCGCCTTTGGATTGAGAACTGCCATGGCTTGCCTATCCCACTCCGTCCTTCCGATGACATAGGGAACTGTATTCAAAATCGCTTTTTCACGATAAACACTACGTTTCCAGTAAGCCAAATATTGAAGATGGTGGAACTTACCCTGCAATCCATTACCACTCATGATATATTCTCTACGAGAAAATCCTGGAGGAAGGAGTATATATATAGAGAGAGAGAGAAGCCCTTGGATGTGAAGCACCATTGGGATGTTGCCAGCCACTCTTGCAGCAAGTCCATGATACAACTCCGAGCCGAAGATATGTATCACATCAGGCTTGAAATCCTCAATCACTTCCTTGAACTTATGCTCGTAATAAGGCCATAATACTTCATCCCTTGTCGCATCGTTGAGTTTGAACAAATCAAGAATTTTGTCTTTCTTTGACTTCGTGTGATGTGGGATAGGATAATAAACCACACCATCTTGTTCCACCTTTGCAGGTTCTCCGTTTCGACAAAAGGCAATACCCAGTTTGATGTCATCGCGCTTTGCCAACTCATTTTGCATGGATGAAATCCACCCACCACCATTATAGCCGCCACCACAAGAATGAGGTGACTCATAATTTCCTGCCGTAGCAGTAATCCATAATATTCTCATTATCTTTTTTTTTTTTAACTTAACCAACAAACATATTGTATATTTTTTCAGAAACAATTTTCAACAACCAAGCAGATATCACAACAGCCAATAAATACAAGATTAACAGCAAGCCACTTTGGATATAGCATAAGAATTCCATCTTACCTTTTAAAATCCAATACACAGAAGCTACAAAAAGATGAATAAAATACATATACATACTTAATTCACCCAGTTTGCCCCAAACATCACCTCTAAATAGTCTTTTAAACCAAGAAGAACAAACAAATGATGAACATATAATCAAAGGCACAAAGATTATGGCAAGATAGTCATAATTTTCTTTTGCAAAAGTCATTAATAACAAAGCAAACAAACTAATCATCCCCAAGGAATTAACCAATATTTTTTTACGATTAAAGCTCTCAAACTTTACTTGTAGAATATATGCTGTTAGCACACCCAATCCCATATCAGCAACTCCACGAATCATCCATGACTGAATGCCAAACAAATTCATTTGATTTTGAAATGCATGATTTCCATTGTCAAGAATAAATGGAAAGCCCCAAAGACAAATTAAAGGAATATACAATGATATTGCTTTCTGATTAAAATTATGTAGTAAGGAATAAAGGATTCCTCCTCCAAAAATTAAAATACTCATAAACCATAGGGGATGATTTATGGCTATCTTGTCGGTCAGCCCTAAACATTGACAAAAGAAGAACTCATGAAAATGAGAAAAATATGTGATTAAAATGCCATCTGCAGATAAATCATGACAATAAAAATACTGTTTCCTATCCAATGCCATCAACAATATCACGGAAATAAAGAATGGTATATAAAACTTTTTTATCTTCCTCCATGTAAAGTCTAAGACTCCTAAGTTCTGATGCCTTCGATATGACTGGAATATAAAAAATCCAGAAAGGACAAAATAAAACTCGACGGCAATATAACCATGGCGCAACCATGGCGCAGCATCACGACAATGCCATAAACATATTATACAAATAAAGATAAAACGAAAAGCCTCAATTGCATAATTTTTATTCGAGTGGGGGGGGACTATCTGTACATTCATTAGCGTTATCTATAATCTACACCCAACAATCTTCGTACAAAAGATTTTAAGCGTTGAAATAAAACTTTAACTGTAATTTTTCTGCCCTTTCCGTAAAATCGTGAAAAAGCTTGATACATCAACTGATTTTCCATAACAGGAATATCAGAAAGAAATATAGCCGCATGACTTAATTTCATATTGCTGTAAGTGGAACTTATGCCACTATGTGTTCCTGTTCCATCCATACCTGATTGTATTGCCATCGTTTGATATGGAAACAGATGCAGCTTGTTTGCCAGAAAGCATGAAGCATAGAACCGTACTGCCCATGAGTCGTTTAGCCCCACCTTGTCACAATACAAAATGCCATAAAAAGGACCAGTTCCTCCTATATTAAACTCATTTGTCTTCCAGCGGATCCTCTTCAACAATTCCCTGGAGTCAGGATTGAACAACTGCCAAGCACGTTTCCACGTCGCCCATCCCCAACAGGCAAAATACCGCAAGAAGAATGTCTCAGAAGTTTGTGTGTCGGTGGGATTCAAAAAGGCACTTATGGAAGCAACTCTGTCATCATCCTTATACTTCTCCAAAGCATCATTCATGTATTTCAAGAAATAAGGAGACAATATCAAGTCATCCTCCACGACTATCACCCTACCATATTTATCCGTCAACTCTGTAATGCCCGCTATCAAACTCTTGGACAATCCCCAATTGCTTTCACGCTCCACAATGGTCACAGACTTAAAGCCCGTTATGGTATGGATGTACTCTCGATTTTGCTTTACGCCCTCTATTTTCGTCTCATTCTTAGGACCATCCGAAAATACAAACAAATCGCTTTGAGAAGCCTCTGTATTTCTTAACAAGGACTCTACTGCCGACTGTGTATGGTCAGCACGATTGTATGTAAAAAGGGCTATTGGTGCATATTTCATAAACTGTGATTATAAAAGGACATTAGACAATATATTATCCGCAAACATGCTGTTAAAGAATACGTAATCACTTTGCATGATTTTGTATTCATATTTCTTACACAGTTGCTGTATAAAATCCATTGGTGGTGTAAAACCCTTCTTCGTTCCATATAAAATATGATCTGGCACAAGCCCATGCAATATATTTTTTAAAAATTGCTTTGGTTTTCCTTTTTTATATTTCATTTCTATAGGAAGAGAGCTGACAAATTCCACAAGTTTATAATCCACTAAAGGAGAACGTACTTCCATAGAATTTCCCATTCCCAGTCTATCAGCAAGATAAAGACATTGAGTGGTCATAAACCTCGAAAATTGCATGTCATAAACAGTGTTTATATCAGACTCATAAGGATAGTCAAAATTGACATGAAAATCCCTAAGCCTATACATTTCTCCATTAATATCTATTGTTGCCGTATCAGCGAAGCTATTATATGAAGGTAAAGTCCAATCCACTGGCCACCTGTCATCAAGCCTCATTCTTCTATGTGGATCAACAAGACGCAAATTCTTCACAAAGCATTTCAACCATTCTGTTCTACTACGTGTACAAACTAGTTTACGTCTTATCTCCAATGCCTCGCCACATCTATTATGAGGAGGATAACCATAGAACAATTCATCACCACCCAATCCTCCAAGGAGAACGGTAAAGCCAAGTTCTTTAGCTTTTTTATACAAAGCCCATTGAGCGATGGAAGCAATATCTGCAACAGGTTCATCCAAATATGAGTTATACTCATGGTAAATGTCTTGAAATGTACTTGCATCCAATTCTACTTCATGAAAAAACAACCCTTTTTCTTTTGCAAACTCCCTTGCTATATTACGTTCGTCACAGCAATAGTCTCCTTTGTACCCTGCACATATGCAATGTATTTCCTTTCCTGTTTCTTTTGCAAAATGAGCAATAGCGCTGCTATCGATTCCCCCACTAAGTAATACTGCCACTGGCACATCACTTTGAAGACAATTAGCCACAGACTCACGAATAATGCGCAATGTCTCGTTTTCGGCCTCCTCTAATGTTCCTTGGAATTTAGGCAAATTATATCGATGCCAATAAGTATGAGTTTCTATTCCACAACTATCCACTACGGCATACTCGCCAGGTTGAAGTCGATTAACTTGTTCAATATATGTATGTTTCAACTCTAGTGGATAACCAAACCTTATACTTTCTGCCAACAACTTGACATCTACCTGTGGCTTGTCTATATATTGTTTCACGATGGCTTTCAATTCGGTTGAAAACACAAATCCACATGGTATCTGCGAATAATAAAGCGTTTTTTCACCAATTCTGTCTCTTGCACAAAAAAGAAGATTTCGATTTCCATCATATAGGCAAAAAGCAAACATTCCTCTTAGATAACTCAAACATTCCGTCCCATACTCCTCATATAAATGGACTATGACCTCGCAATCACTTCGAGTTTTAAAAATATGACCTTTCAATTGAAGTTGTGCAACCAACTGTTTATAATTGTAGATTTCTCCATTACAAACCAAGACTATTTTTTGATCCTCGTTAAAGATGGGCTGATGCCCATTATCCAAGCCTATGATACTTAATCGAGTATGGGCAAGCCCGCATGTAGCATTATTCCATACACCTGAGTCATCAGGCCCTCGATAGCTCATTTCCTTATTCATTTGGGCAAGACGCTCACGGTCTGTTTCCTTAATGCCATCAAACTTAAATAAAGCACTTATTCCACACATGTTACTATAATTTACATACTATTTAATTAATCAAACAATCTATACATCCTCATCAAAAGATGAAGAGTCTTATTTTTAACAAAGGTTTTGTTTACCTTAAGATAGATCTTAAAGAGGAAGTTCTCTATCACATTATTCACAGCATATAATGAGTACAAGATTTCTTCTTTTTCTCTCTCAGACTTGTAATAGCCATTGTTATTAGCAGTCAAGAAATTATTCAAGACAAATATCTTTTGATCACCCCTCTGAAAAGGATCCAAGTTCAAACAAAAGTCAGTGATTAATGTCTTGTACGCAAAAGCTTCTTTTTCAATGTTTATATTTCCTGTTATGGATGAGGGATTATATCTATGGAAATAGGTTCTTTCTTTACAAAAACACATTGTTCTCGTAACTTTTGCTAAGAAAAAAGTCCAATAGTTATCCTCATGGATAATTCCCTTCTTAAAAAATAATTTATGCTCCAATAAAAACTTCCTGTTAACCAAGCGACTTTGGGCAGGAACAATATCGCCTTTATAGTCAAGTAAAAAATGCTTAATTGCCTTTCTATCAGTAATTAATTCTTGATGGAAATACGAGCTGGTGGTTTGTAACTCTTTTTCAGATTCATAAAATGAACCTTGCACTAAATCCACATCCCCATATCTCTTAATAAAGCTCCACATCAATTCCATAGTATGGGGAACAATGGTATCGTCACTATCCAAGAAATAAACATAATCTCCTTTAGATAAATTTATACCAGTATTACGAGCTTCTGACAAGCCTGCATTCTCCCGATGATGAATCAATAAGAAATGAATATTACCACAATAGTTTTTAATAAAATCTCTTGCGATCTGTATGCTTCCATCAGTTCCGCAGTCATCAACTAAGATGCACTCAATCCCATCAGTCATGGATTGGTTGGCAACAGACAGAAGGCATTCCAACAAATAGTGCTCCACATTATAGATAGGTATAATTATACTTATTTTCATTTACATTATTGTTTTCAATTTTTCTACAAATCGATTAGAAGCATAACCATCATCAAAACTTCCATATATCTTATAAAAAGCAGATAGTCTTTGAGAGTATTCCTTCATATCGAACGAAGCTATATTTTTTTCTAATTCCTCATTATTTCTCGACAGAGAGAATGGCAGTTTATAATACATTGGCTTCAAGCCACGCATGGCCGTATATTTGTCAATATCGGAAGCATAGAGGAATACTGGTTTACGAGTATTGCTAAAATCCAACGCCACACTAGAATAATCACTAATCGCTATATCTGCTACCAATAGCAACTCGTGAATATCTGTATAGAAAGACATATTCCAAACTCTCTCATCAAAATGGTATGGTGGATGTTTAAACCACGCAAAATTTTCATGAAGGGTTACAAAAAACATCCACTTCTCCCCAGTTTTGCTTTCTAATGCCTTGATTGCAAGATTAAAATCTAAATCATATGCAGAAGTAGAATTATTATCACGAAAGGTTGGAGCATAGAAAGCTATCTTCATTCCACCCGGAATGTTTAGTTTACTACGTATCTCTGCTTGTTTAACAGAAGAATCATGATAGTACTGGTCATTGCGAGGGAATCCGACTTCCCATATCTCTGCATTTTTAGGAACCCAAAAAGTATCTTTCAGTACTTGTGTATGATATGTTCCCATTGAAACAAAGATGTCTGTCAGGGCAGAATGCCGTTTGCTGTTCTTAATCCAATTCTCTGGCAAGACTGCATCACCTTCCGCACACTTACACCCTGGTTGACCATGAGGGATGTAAATGAATACCTGCCCTCTCTTTTTCTTTACAGGATACAACGACTTAGAATTATTAATCATGATATGGGCTGTTGCCAACTCATACACCGCTCTTATTCTATTGTATTTTACCTTGCGGATAAAGTTGGGTATCTCTATATCATAATGTTCAACCATCCACACCATATCGTATGAAAGATTTTGACGATGAATCTCTTCAGCTATATATTTTAGATTACAGCGATAACCTCCACCACAACCTTGGATAAACACGATTTTGTTAGACTTGACAGGAAGATAATAAAAGCATTTTATGCAAAATTCCCTTACCTTATTATATAAAGGTTCTATCAAATACTTTAGTTTTTGAAAAATCATCATTTTTTATTTTTTAAAACGTTTGCGATATTGTTCCAGTAAAATACTCCTTGCGAAAATATATGCCTCAGGTTTTATTGCTTCTGACAAGCCTACATAGATAGCAATGCCCAAAGGAATCTGAATACACAAAGACAGAACAATGTTGCCAATCAATAATCCTACGCCATATACTACCAGTGCCATAACAAAAGAAAATATGAGTCCATATTTTACATCATTCACTTGCTCTAACAAAGAATAATTCAAGTACTTTACATTAGGTCTTGTATTCATATAAAGTACATAAAAGCTATACAGAAACATGGCTGTCGAAATGCCAATTGGTCCGAAATAAATACCTCCAAACAACAAGGCTATCATTACCGGCTTTTTATAAAACTCCAACTTCAATACTTCACCAGATTTCCCGACTGCAAAAATCGACTGCAAATTCGCATTATTCAGAATAACGACTATACTTGTAAAACAAGCCAACTGCATGAAAGGTATCGCTGGATTCCACTTTGAAGAATACAATAAAGGAACTATCTTGTCTGACGTTGCAGCCAAACCAATAAATATAGGAGACAATATGTAACTACTTGTCATCATTGCTCGTCTCATACCTCGCTTTACTGCCTCCCTGTCATTTTGCAACTGAGATAACGCAGGAAATAGTACAGTATTTATTGTACCCGAAATATTAGTATTAAACATCTGGGGAAGTCCTTCGCCTCTATTGAAATAAGCCAAGTCTGCAGTCGTGTATTTAAAACCTATCAAATAACCTTTTAGCTGGTCACACAATGTCCCAATAAAACCTGATGTCGTTTTTTTCCAAGCAAAATTAAATAAAATAAGAAATCTATCCCATGAAAATTGCAGTTTTGGATGCCATCTCACTATACAAAACATGACCATGGTATTTGTTATCGTACTGGCAATTTGTTGAGCGACAAGAGCCCAAGGTCCAAACCCTTGGTAAGCCATCACAACTCCTATGGTAGCTGAAATTACCTGGCCTATAAGACTGGAGCAAAAGAACTTTTTAAACTTCATCTGTCTAGAAATGACTGCATTTTGTACCATCGCCAAAGCACCAATTGGCATGGTAAGAGCCAAGACACGCATCACAGGACAAATCAAGTCGTTATGATATAGACTTGCAAAATATGGCGATCCAAAATATACTACACCATAAATAACAAAACTCATAAAGAGTGAAGAGTAAAATACTGTATTATAGTCTAACTCGTCCGCATCTTTCTTTTGAATCAAGGCTGCATCCATACTTCCTGAGATAAATATACCCACAAGGATGTTAAACATACAAGCCAACGCCACCACACCATAATCTTCAGGAGCGAGTAATCGAGCTAATACTACTGTTATTACGAAACTAAACAGCTGAGAAATTATCTTCTGCAAAAATTGCCACACTAATCCTGATAATGTTTTTGATTTTATATTATTATTCATTAATTTTATTTTTCCTCACAAATCAATTTAATCAAACCAAACAAACTATAATTTACCATATCCATGTAATTAGCATCTATACCTTCTGACACCAATGTCTTGCCGTCATGGTCTTCGATTTGCTTGGTTCGCTTTATCTTCATCAATATCAAATCAACATAACTTGAAATTCTCATTAGTCTCCACGCCTCCCCGTAATCATGATTTTTCTTATCCAATAGCTCTAACGTTTTACATATATAAGAATCATAAAGTTCAATCACCTTATCATTGTCCATATCAACATCATTGGCATATCCAAACTTCAGTTGGATAAGTCCCATAATGCCATAGTTAACGATGCCTATAAACTCAGGAACTATTCCTTCTCCGACAAGATTCTCGCCAGTTTCCTCCAAGGTTCGAATCCGATTTGCCTTGATATAAATTTGGTCAGTTATGGACTTGGGGCGCATAATGCGCCAAGAAGCGCCATAATCCTGAGTCTTCTTCACGAACATCTCTCTACACAGAGATGTCACCTGTTGTAATTCATCTTTTGTTGTCATTTTATAAATTATTGTAAGCAAAAGTAGTTAAGAAGCAATGGTAGTATTGTACTACATTGGCTCTTGTGAAATATTATTTAATTGTGGCTTTTCCATCTTTAAAGCCTATCAGCAACCATACAAGCATCATTGCCGAGCTGACAGTCATTCCTCCTTTTTCGCCCTTGGCACAAAAGTAAACCTTATATCCTGCAAGCCTTGTGGGACAAGATATTGTTCAGCGGTCTTCAGGTCCGTTTTTTCCTTGAAAGCTTCTACCTTATAGATTTCATCTACGGTTGTTGGCTCTGCTGAAGCAATATAGCCGTAACCGGTCTCAGGACGACTTGGCTTAATACCGATCGTTACTATCGCTTCCTTATCGGAAGTATAGCTCAAAGCCTTGTTCAATACTCGCTGATACTCTGTGGTATTGATTACCAGAGTATCGGATGGTGTCACTACTATGTTTGCTTTCGGATGCTTCTTTTGTATCTTCCAGCAAGCATAGGCGATACAAGGTGCAGTATTGCGAGCCTCAGGTTCTGCCAATATATTATCTACTGGCATATCTGGGATTTGTTCCTTGACAATGCTGATATTTTTCTCGTTTGTCACTACCCACATATTCTCTACAGGACAGATTGGCTTCAATCTATCTACTATCAATTGTATGAGGGAACGGGCCACACCCATCACATCGATAAATTGTTTTGGGTAGTCGGGTATTGACATAGGCCAGAAACGACTTCCTATGCCGCCTGCCATTATAATGATTTGGGTGTCGTTGTAATTAGTCATAAGCTTTTTCTTTCATTTTAAAGACTTCGAAAAGCCACATGGACTTCCTTACCATTTTTTTCGAAAACCTACCCGTCCTTCTATACCATTAAAGAAGGCTCCACCTCTCTTCTCGGTCTTCTCCCCTCAGGGAAGAAGAGGAAACCGCTCCTCCCCGTCGCTCTTAACCGCTTCGCTATAAGGTTGACGGACCATCAGAGGTCTCGTCAGGTGGTTGTGCGGGATGGGACCGCATGGCTGAGGGTGTGTGATAAAACTTACTATAGGCAGGATGAAAGACTGATGAGAGTGCTTATATTTATTCCCATAAATCCATCAACCCATCCCTCCTGTTTTTTAATGTAGCATGCGGGATGAGTTCAGAGCATCCAAAATATTATTTTTCTATATAACATACAAAAAACTGTCTAAAATGACTACATATTTTTATTTTTCCTTTTCATATTTTTCTATTGTGCGATAAGCCCTAATCATGTCATTATTTTGTTGTAGCCCCTTATAATTAGATTTACGTCCTACTCCACCAAAAATCAAATGACTTTCATCTTTCTTTTTAAGATAAAATCTGATCCCCAAATCATGAGATGATTTTAACTCAAACATATTGGACTCACCAGTACATGAACAATGTCGATATAACCTTTCATCCTCTTTGTTAAGAGCTATTAGATTTCTTGAGTATGCTAAATTCAATCGAAGAGTCATATTTCTTAGTTCTTCAACTTGCATTTTTAGAAAATAGTCCTTAAAGTCATCGCTATATTCTATTGTAAAGTTGTCTAATCGATGGGTAAAACGAACTAAGTAAGCTTCACTTGTTTCTTGCCCCTGTAATATCTTATCTACTATACAGTAACGATTAGATCCATAGAAATTATTGAGTTTATACTTATTTTTATCATCCAATGTTACTATAGGATTTTTCCATTCTTTCTCTATAGGGAAAGACAGTAACAACCATGATTTTAAACTTGCCATAGCTGTATATAAAGATGACTTACCATTATGGAAAGTCATGTCTAAGATTTCTTCCAATACTGTATCATTAAAATCCGCATCTTGGTAATTATAATCCAATAAATTTGTATTGTCTCGTAAACAAAAATAGCCATAACAAACTTTTTTCAAATCGTTATCCTCTACTCCTTTTATCAATTCTTTAAGGGACTTTCCCCCTATCATTATTTTAGAAACTTCATTACCTATAACCACATATTTTTCTATATCTAGAAGTGGCTCATTCCTAATTTGAGCATATTGAAGCATCGTATTCTCAAACTCTTTCTGAACATCAACACCATCAATAGGAGCATCAGCCATCAGATCATTAAGATAAAAAATTTGACTCATTGCATTTTCAAATTAATCTTTCAGCATCTATCAGAAATTGGTCAAACATTCCTTGCGGCCAATTATCAACCTTACCATTTCTCTTAATATGACAAGAATCAACTTTCGTACATTTGTTTTCATCAAGTTGACACCAATAGACAATAACCTTATCAGCAAAAGAAGTTTTATTTTCTTTGCAAAAAATTCTAATGCCATCAAATAAATGATCACTATGCGTTTCTACTATTACATGTGCCCCTGCTTCAACACAAAGACAAATCAACTGTGACATTTCATATTGCCCCCTTGGATGTATATGAGCTTCTGGATTTTCTATCAAGACTAAAGAATCCTGATTTAATGTACCGAGCAGCAAAGCTACAATGACAGGTAAGGAATAACTAAGTCCATAGCCTACATTAGAGGAGCGATGTTGATCATATAAAGAATAGGATATATCTGCCTGCTTTGCTAATTTTGGCTCAAATTTCACATCTGGACTTATCTTTTGTAACCATCCAGACAAAACATAAGAAAATGTTTTTCCCTCCGCTTCTCCCTGTAAGGAGTCTGCTAAAATTTCATCACTAAAATGCTCTATCACATTCAAGACATTCTCACCTTCTGGTCCAATTTCAAAATTTGAAAATAGAGGAATGGTCGATGTCGCTCCTTTTCTTGACGCAGAAATGTAAATGATATTCGGAAATGGCGCAATACTTATGTCTTTCTCTGAATTGTATGAAATTTGAGAATGTTCTATATTGTCAATTATCGCTTTAATCTCTATCTTATCACTATTTTGGTTTTTAACTTCGCTTTTGTCACCTATATTTAACTGATAAAAAGCTTTGTTTTTATCTTTATATGTAGCGATGTTATCCAAAAGCCTGATAGCTTGGATAACAGAACTCTTTCCACTACTGTTCAACCCTGTCAGAATGGTTAGAGGACGCAAATCAAAATTTTGATTCACATAAGATTTAAATCCGTGTAAACTGATTTCTTTAATCATAACGAATATTTATTAATCAACTTTGTCAATTCTTCATATCTGTAAGATACAGAACCTTGTCGCATGCTATCTCTTGATATAGCAATGATAAATTTATTATCATCCAACAATTTAGAATATTCATCTATAAATTGCTTTTTATGGGAACATAAACGCTCATATTGCTCTTTAGGCATATCTGCTAATAACACGCCCCAACTCTCAAACAAACATTTATTGATTGGTCTTCTACGTAAAGTTCCATAACTTTTTCGGAAAGCATGTTTTCCAAAAAGTTTGGCAGCTCTGCTCATTGCCATATCAAAATGTGAAATGACAGTAGATTCGTCTAAGGTTTTAATATCAGATACATTAACTGAGCCTCTAGATATACTTCTTTTGATATCTCTTGAATCCAAAGAAGGTAAGGAATTATAAATAATCATAGTGTCTGACAACCATGTGTCTATATTTTGAGTCTTCTTGTAAGAAGAATGGTTGCGAATAGCAAAGGAAAGGAAACGTAACAATAACTCTTTATCTTCCATTCGGAGACTTTTGATGGAATTGTCAGTAGCAGTCTTGAAAGATTTCATTTCAGACATTTTTTTCAATAAGGAAGAAATCTTTCCTCCATAAAGGGCATTTCGTATTTCTTGTGAACTTAATGGGACCCCACCAGTATTAATTCGTTTGAAAACATTTCTTTTTACTTCATCAGGGGTACCAGGGTTAATAACTGTCAAAGAAAATTGTGACTCCATAATTCTATTATAAAAATTATTTGGCAACTTTTTCATCTGACAACCTTCTATACTTTTCAAAAACTCTAGTCCTTTCAGTTTTATGCCTTTTCCCTCATCATCGCTATTCTTAGTTCTCATATATTGTTTACCCAATATAAAATCTCTAAAAGCACTAATTCTTTGCAGCCCATCCACAACTGTCCAATTTCCCTCTTCATCCGCAGAGACATAAAACATCGGTATAGGAATTTCCAACAATATAGATTCTATCAGTTGGGATTTTCTTACGTCTGTCCAAACTTCATTTCGCTGAAAATCTGGATTCAAAATCAACGTACCTTGTTTTAATCGTCTAAGTAGGGCATCCATAGGAATAACCTTTGTATTAATGGATATTTCTTTAGGATTAAAAGGATCAGAAATTTCATTTTCTTCCGTTTCTGTCTCAATACCACAAAAAGTATCTTCCATGTATTGATGATACAATTCATCAATTTTATTTGCCACATCTTCCTCTGATTCAGAAAATAAAATTGAATCATACTTGAAATCCAATCTCCCCAAATCTCCTTTAATTAAAGACAAATACTCTTTTCCATCTTTTGAAACCAAAGCAAAAGTATCGTCTTTCTTTAACTGAAGATAAAGATTTATTTGTTCATTATTATATAATTGAAACAACATATCTTCTTAAATAAATTCAAATTATCAATTTATACTATATGTTTACAACAAAGATGTCTGTCCACTATTATAAATATCGATTACGATACCTATTAATATAAATACAGAATATGTCAATAAGAAACAAGCTAGAAAGTAAGCTGCCGAATTAATAACGTTAGCAAGTGTTGGCTCTACCCCCAAATCCATACTACAAATACATTTTACAAAAACAATTACGATAATAGTCACTATCGAAACCAATAGACACATTGCAAAACTTGAATTTATGCTTTGTACAAACTCCTTGCCACCATCTTTTTCTTTAATTTCTGAAACTTTTTCACCCAGAATAAAAGAAAACATAATTGTATATGCAGCTACTATCAACGCCACCATACTTGGAATTATTGCAATACCTATGTCTAAAACATTTTCTAATTGCTCAAACAAATTTACATCATTAACTTGCGCAACTATTAAGAGGATAGAAGCTACAGTCAAAGGTAGCCAAGCATCTTGCATGAAATCCCCAAAATGATAATTTGCAAAGACATTACCCCATCCAAATATGGACTTTCTTTTAGCTTTCATGATGACGAAAAGCATCAATAATGGCATGATAAACAGTAGAGCACAAACCATTAACAATTTGCGGTATTACCATGACACGTGGATGTTCTTTACTATCAATTCTTACTCTATCGCCACCTTCTTGCTCTACAATCAATGCTTTTACAGAACCGTTTTCTTCGGCTAAAGATGTTGCTGCTTCTATAATTCCATCTTCATTATTAACCAAAGGATTATCCTTCGTTCCTACTGCAGAAATGGAAAACTTATTTGGATTCATTTCTCGGACATTATCCTCAAACAGTCTTGAAAAGCCAGAGGTATGTCCAGGATTAGAATATGTAACATTTGCCTCAAAGCTATATATCGCATGCGCATTTAATATGCGCATTATCATATCATGATCTAGAACAACCGATACATCAAAGCCTTCTAGCTCTATCGCATTTAATGCTCCTTCCAAATACTTCAAAACATTGTTGAGGCTAATCTTAGCATTTCGCTTTACAGCCAACTTATGAACAGATGGAATAAAGTACAATTCTGCTTCATGCATATTAGCAACAATATCTGTATTCCAAGCCATCTTTACATCCTTATGTTCTCGGATATTATAGAAAGCAGAAGGATCCACTATAGTATAATGAGTTATACAAAGTTGCATCCATTTTGGAGTGTTATCATTTTCCAAAAGTTCACTTTCCTGCAAAGAACGTATGCTAATACATTTTTTGCCATAGACTTCCACCAAAGGATCTTGCTCCTTGATTTGACGAAATGCTTCAACATAATGCAATGGTGTTTGGTTTACTCTTGCCTTAATGTTGATCACATTCCAAGTGGTTCGTCTTCTTTCAATTCTGTCTTTTTGGTTCATAGTTATAAGCACTAGTGTCCCGTTAAAACGAGACGATATTTATTTAATTTATTTATAATCAATCAGTTATTCGCTTAAAATCGTGTATTCGATTTGATTTAGTATCTTTGCACACAACTACAAAGAAGCGTGCGATGAACAACGGAAAAACAATATTCTCTCAAATCATGTCAAATATCCCAGAACGAGAATTCAAGGCTTGTGTTGACCGATACAAGGGCAACTACCGATCAAGGAACTTTACTTGCAAGGATCCGTTTCTTGTGATGAGCTATGCTCAGCTAACTAATCGTGGTAGCCTGAGAGATATTGAAAATTGTCTAACGGCATTGTCAAGCAGACTATATCATTGCGGTATCAGCTATGCTGTTCCTCGTAACATACTTGCCAAGGCTAATGAGAAAAGAGACTGGAGAATCTATGCTGATTTCGCTCAAGTTCTTGTCAAGAAGGTTCGCCCTCTCTATGCAAAGGATGACTTTCGCCTTGATCTTGATAACATGGTTTATGCTTTTGACAGCAGCACCATCAGCCTTTGTCTTAAACTTTGCCCTTGGACTAAGTTCCGTAAGCATAAAGGAGGTATCAAAATACATACATTATTAGATTTGAGAGGTAACCTACCAGTATCTGTTTATCTAACCGAAGCATCAGTTCATGATGTAAAAGCATTGGATTATCTTTATATAGAACCATCTGCTATATACTTGATGGACAAGGGATACGTTGATTTCTATCGCTTATTCTACCTCATTCATGAAAAGAATGCATTTTTCGTAACTCGGGCAAAGGACAATATGCGTTTTGATATTACCGCCTGCTGTGAAGTAGACAAATCTACAGGTGTCATTGCAGATGAGAAAATTAAACTCACAGGTCTACGTACATCACAATGGTATCCAGAAGAAATAAGGATGGTTACCTATGAAGGTTATGCGACCAACAATGTCTATCGATTTCTCACAAACAACATGGAGTACGAAGCGCTTACAATCTCTGAACTTTATAGGGAAAGATGGAATGTGGAGCTTTTCTTCAAATGGTTCAAGCAACACTTGCACATTAAATCCTTCTATGGAACATCTGAGAATGCTATCTATCTTCAGATTTGGATTGCCGTTTGTACATATCTTCTATTGGCTCTAACCAAAAAGAAGATGCACATGAATCAATCTTTACACACAATTTCAAAGAACGTCGGGTTGTTCCTTACGGATAAACCCCCAATTAATGAATTATTTAACAAGACTATTCCCGAGAAAGAGTCAACTGATTACTATATGCCGAGTCTATTCGGACCGGAAGATTTCTAAACGGGACAGCAGTGAAAATTCTTTGTCAATAACGTTGTTGGCGGTTGCAAAACAACGTTTTAGTTTTTAACGAAGTAACTTTTCTTTCTTTTACAATATCAGATTCCTGAAGTTCTCCAATCAGAAGAGAGGATTTGGGATTATGCTTTTCTATTTTACGTGATACCATTCCGCAATTAAAATTAGCATAACAGTATGCACAATAGTGCTGACAGGTGTTATATTCACCAACGTCTATGCTTTCGGTACACCCACATTCTTTTCTTTGATTTTTATCTTTATGCACATGAATTGAATGACCTATCAAATGAGATATCAACAAAGGATCAATACAAGCCCCATGACTTATTCCAAAACCGCTAAGGTCTATATGCTCCGCACAACTCTGAACAGTAAATCCATAAGAAGCTGCTATTGGAACTAAAGCACTGACCAATTTTTCAATTTCATCAGAATTAGGTTCCCGAATATTAAGAGCCGAAACATTTGAAACAACTTTTTTGTACAAATCTACAAAGCTTATTACACAACGTTCGGAATAGCCTGATATGCGCTTGGCAATTTCCTCAAAATATTTTATATGATAATTTACGTCTATTTTATCAGAAATAAGTATTGGGTCATACCTCCAAATCACTCGCTCTTTTCCGATTTTTTCTGACAATTTCCGAAATGTATCAAATATATTTCTTTTCAGAGGAACCTCTTTTTCTATATGTTGGTCATAAGGATTGAGTGTGAACTGAAAATAATACTGATACTGTGACAATCTATCTAACCTAGAAAGCATCGGCTTCGGATTTTTTGACCAAAACACAATACAATCCACAACATCAGGTGTTATTTTGACACGACTAACCCGATGAATGTTCATTGGATTTCGAACATCAACATAACCAGCTTCTATCCTATTGAAAAACCAATCAGAATAAAATGCAGGAATGTCTGTTCGACGAGATACTGATAATATCATAGATGTTCTAATATTAATAAAATTTGCTTTGACCCACAATATTGATTACACTTTACATCCTTATTTTCTTTTAATAATGGGAACAGAAGAGAATTTGATGTATGTAGTTTCCATTTCATAACTCCTGAGTATGGATCTCCTGGAAAACACAAACATTTTCTAGAACCTTTTCTTATTCTATTTTTAATATTTTTAATCAACGTTCTCATCATCTGAACCCCAGAGTCTAATTGATTGTCATGCCCATAATAATTAATGTCATTAAATAAAATAAGTTTGATTTTTTTGTCTATAATAAAATTTGCAATCTCTTGCAAAAACTGCTCTTTTTGACCTTTTGCTTGAAATTTCACTGCATCAGACAAAAGATAATTCATGATTAAAACATCAACCGTTTCACCTCCCTGCCATCCCGCAAACATATCCATTGTATAGAATTCTATGTTATGAGGAGATTGGCTAAATGCGTCAACACATAATTTTTGAACTTCTTCCCAAATATTATTCATATCATACCCTTGATAAGATATCGTACAATTTGGTGCTACAGTTCTAAATGCATCAATTATTCCAAAAACTTCTGAACCAGGTCCGCATCCTAAAGACGCTATTGATATAGTTTTGCATTTTGTCGATTTCCAAAGTCGCAACGAATAAGAAATCTCAGACGCAAATCGATTGAAAAACTGCAAGACATAATGAAATGTAATCTTTCGACAACTATAAGGGAATATCGGCGAAACGTTGAATTGAATATATGCCATACAAGCTGCACAATCACATTCGTTCTTTGAGCATTTCAGACAATAGTGATCTATTGGACAATTATCCGCGCAATTGCCACAATTCTTAAATCTGCGATGACACTCCTTTATAAAGTTTTCAAATTCCAACATTTCGTAAAATTTTATTGACTTAGTAATGATTAATAAATAACTTGGAACATTTTTGTGTCCTTTTTATGAAGTAACACATGGGTAAAAGATAGAGTTCCAAGTTATTCCTTTGCTTCATATTTACTATAATCTTTCTTTGTCATAATTTCTTTTTAACTTATTGATTATTAGCTATTTACATTCTTTAATCTGCTAGAAAATTTGTATCTTTACAACTGATTTCCAGGCAGTTATAATGAATACAAAGATTCTAGCAGAAGTCTTTTCAGAGACCGACTTGACATACATCCAGCAATTAGACGAGCGCCAGCGTCGGCTATATTGTGCTACAAGAGCTATCAACATAGGCAAACATGGTGTGGTGGTCGCAAAGCCATCTTAGACGAGCATCCAGAATACTTGGCTCTATTCGATGAGATTGTTCAAAAACACATGGCGGGTCTTCCACTGGATGATTCCGTAAGATGGCTTGACCTCTCTGTTGCTCAAATCATACAAATATTCAAAGAGCACGGTATCAGCATATCCCCTTATGTTGCTCTTAGTATGTTGTATCTCTTGAGTAACTCAGTATATCGATAACTTGCATACTGAACCCCACGATCAGAATGATGAATCAGTTGGCTAAGATCATTTCCCTTGTAGTAATCCAAAGCCATTTTTGGACGCTTACTTCAAAAAAGCGGATAAGTCTGTCTTTTGAGACAAATAAGGCGTAAAGTCCATGTCAACTTCTTGCAAAACCCCATCAATAATTTTCTGTCCATAATTACACTTTCAATTTCTTTCAAACAAAGAAATCAGAAAAAGTCAGCCAATAATATCGATACAAATCCAGAAGCAACAGCACTCAAAATCCACAACAGCACTTGCAACACTCTGCGCACAGAGAAGCGGACACGCGCCCAATGTAAATCGGGAGTTACCTCATCTATTATATTTTCCAAATCGCAATACACATTGAAAGCTTCTTGAAAAGTATCAAGAGCTGCATAGGAATCCAATGCCTCCAAGGACTTTGCCTTTCGCACGGTTTGAATCGCTTTCGTACGAAGAGACTTATACTTTGTATAAAAGGTTCCATTCTGAAGAACTGTCAAATCGATATGCTTGGTTTGTCTTTCAAAAAGCAAAACTGCATCATGCAACGACAAGTTCAGACACTTGTAGCAATCAAGCATAATTCTTATGACATGACGTTCTGCCTTGTGAATCTCAGAGTCTATCTGTTGTGAAGAAATATTGTCGGAATAACAACGTGCTATATGGTCATGCAAGGCCCGAATCTCATTGAACAAAGGCAATGGAAATTGTTCTGTTCTTGCTTCCACCTCTGCTATTAATGGCTTGATGACAGTGTTATAGTCTTGATAAAGTGCTGTTATTCGTACATTATTCTCCATGGCAAATATTTTTAGATTTTAGCCAACTGCCTATCTATGTCGTTCTGCGAAACTAAACGCTTGAAAAACAGATAGACAGAGCCACGATTTACCATGTTCTTCAAAGAAAAAGCAGGAGTTAGCTTTTTGCCAATACGCTTTTCGATGAGGGCATCCAAATCTTCCGCACTCATCTGCAACATCTCATCATAAGACTTACCAAGTCTTCGACTCAAAGACTTTCGTGTATGGTTATTTAATATATGCATACTTCTTGCTTTAGATTGCAAATATACTACTTTTTGTTGATATTATATAAAATCCGACCTCTTTTCTTTGTTTTTTAACTTTTATTTCATGATACACTCCAATACTCTCTGTATGTCTTTCTGTATATCACCAATACAGCGTCCTAACTATTTATCAATGAGTTAGGCATACCAATATTTTTTCATTCAAACCACCTTACGCTGTATTGGTGGTTTACTGACCCATTTTCTTTGAAATGGAAGGAGAAGAAAGGTAGGTAGCTAATTCTACTGTCAATAAATCAGCACCGATAATGGTCACTCGATTGTTGTATTTGCGTATCTCGTTTCCATCTTTTATTTGCTTCGAATAACGATTGGCATCCAACTGGAGTACACGACATACATTACGACTTATCGCCTCCAGATTCTTGTCGATGATGATGATTTGTGCATCACGGTTCTCGCGCAACATATCACAGAAATAGTTGTCGGCAGATGAAAATGAATAGCCAAGAATGATTATTGTGTTGGCACGTAGCACCATCTGGGAAGCATGATACCATGTGTCTATATAATGCTTGGATATGACAGGACGCATCTTCATCGGTGGCAGAAATGAAGGGATTGTTATAGACTTGTGATCTGAGTCAAAACTTATCTCCGCTGCAAGTTGATTTGTAAAGAAATCCTCTATATCAATACTCATCAAGTCATCATGAAGGAAATCGTTCTTGTTCTCCACATCCACATACTCTTTGAGGGAACCATGAAAATAGAGTGCTGTTGGACTTGCTTGGGATGCATAAGATGTATAATTGAATGTGATGAGTTGACAATCCTTACCTGCCAATTGTGCATAAATGGAAGAAGAAACATCTTCCTCCTTTTTCTCTTGCGCCTTTCGCTGTTCCTCGCTTACCAAGTACGCCCATAGAATCCAGGATATGTATAGATAGTCGCGGATATAACTGATTTGACCAGTGTAAAAGCCATAGAAGTATTGCGAGAGCAATTGCTCTATGTCGAGCATGTTCTTGTAGATATGGCGCAAGATGGGATTGTTCGACTCATGGATGCTCTTCTGAAGTATCTCAACTATGATGTTCTTGAATGTGTCGGTATAGTTGAGATGACTCAAATCTATGATGCTGTCATCTTTTACGACCGTATCAAACACCTCTTCTATCAAGTTCATCGTCTCGGTATCAATTTCTGCTCCTTTCTTGAAATCCAAGACTTTCTTGAACAGTCGAACGATAAGCATACCCAATTTACGTTGTGTCTCATCAAGACTCTTATTATTATCAAGTTCATCATTGATATTGTGACAAATTGATACAATTTCCTTGTCCAGATCCTTAGCCAATCGATCAACGGCTGTACTCACAAACTTGTCGAAGTGGAAATGTACTCGGCCTATTACCTTTCGTAAGATGGCATCAAGCTTTATGCCTTCATCGGTCGCCAAATAATCGACTATACGTGGTATGAGGTCTGCTGATGTCGGAAGTCCCATTGTAGCATCTACTCCAGCACCAAGCACTACCAATGTGAGCGGTTCTTCTTTACTCCCCAATATTTTCCGGGCAAACTGATCACCATAGAAAATCTGCTGTTGTGTCATTGCATTTGGGGCAATCAGGTTAGAGCCCCCGCTGATGTCAAATTGGTTTGATTCTTCAGTCATCTGTTTTAGTTTTAAAGATTAGATTGATTATTTTCTTCTGTCCCAGGCGTCGATGATGCGCTGGCGAACATTGCTCACAGTCTTACCACTTGTCACATGAGGTGCCAAAGTTAGCAACACATTGATGAAGCGTTCCTTCACCATCTCGTATTCATCTACTCTTACCTCCTCGTCCTTGCGCATATCAACCACTATCTTGCCTATGTCACTTGCGGAAGTGCATTGAGACAGGCGAGAAGCGTATTGCTTTAATACTTCTACCTTATTTATATATAACTGCAAAACCTGCTCCTCATCACTAAGTTCGGGAGCTGCATTGCCTGGGTCGGTGTTAACACTTGCCTTCAAAGCTTCCTCTGCGAACTGGTCACCATAGAAGTTTTGGATGCCTTGGGTAGCATTGGGCAATATCTGGACATTGCCGCCGCTGATATTGAATGTGCAGTTGGATTTATCTGTCATCATTTCGTGTTTTTTGCCTTTTTTTAAAAGGCAGTTGTTATGAGGGTGTCATGTCGTACGACTATCGTTGCTATGAACGTACGACATGAGATTGTATAGTTGTACGACATGAGGATGCATAGTCGTACGACATGAATTTCGATGTATCTTGACAGCTCGATTTCCTGCTCATTTTCTGCTCTAAAATGAATGTGCAATGAACAAAGATGAACGTGAAGTAAACGCTTATGAACGCTTTTTGGTATGCCCTATTTTCCATCTATCTTTGCCAACGAATTCAGAAAGCAACTGATGCATCAAAAGCTATATCTGATATGTGTTACATATATAAAAAGGTATAAAGAAATGAAAGCAATGTACAAATTTGAGCTGGCTGTTTACGCCGGCATCACTTCTAAGACTTTTAGACGATGGACAAAGCCTTTCGATGAGGAACTTGCCCGTATGGGCGTCTATCCTTCCACGAGACTTCTTCCTCCTGCCGCAGTCAAGTTCATCTGCGAGAAATTGGCTATCGATTTATAAAGAAAAGGAGTGAAAAGGGCATTTCGGGAAGCTTCCTGACGCTCCCAGACAGAAACGGACAGGAGGCTTAGCGAATGTTGTACCTTTGCAATCGCAATTAAGAAATTGCAATCATTATAGTATTTACATTTTAAATTTTTAAAACTATGAGTAAAAGTTACAAAGTGGTCAAGAAGACCATGAACATGGGTGAGAAAAAGGGACAAACCGTTTATTCTGTACGTCCTGTAAGTTACGGTACATTGACTACCGAAGAGGTGGCTAAGCAGATTTCTACGGAATCTACTGCAACCACGGCTGATGTGAAGGCGGTACTCGACCGCTATGCCTACTATGTGGTGGAGAACCTTGCCAAGGGTTACAACATCGAGCTTCTTGGTTTCGGTACTCTTTATCTCCGCTTCATCACCAACAAGGCGGTGTCTGAACCTAAGAAGGCGAATGCCAACTTGGTGAAGAGTATTATGCCAGGCTTCCGTCCTTCGTTCTCCGTGGATCGCAATGGCAAGCGTACCTACGACCTGATTCCTAATCGCATCAGCCTCGTGAAGTACAGCGAAGATAACGACCCGAATGGCGACAACAAGCCTTCAGGTGGTAACACTCCTTCAGGAGGCAACACTCCAACTGGCGGAAACACCCCTTCTGGCGGAAACACCCCTTCTGGCGGCAACACTCCAGCAGGCGGTGAGAACAGCGGAACTGAGGGAACCGAAGGCACCGGAGATGGTGAATAACCCCGAATGAGGAATGCACTGCGCCCGAGTGCGATCGGGCGCAGGCACAAACTACACTATTTTAATTTTAAAATCAAATGCATATGAATAATCAAAATGAAAATTTCAACAATGGTTCCAAGAAGATTTCTTGGGTATCTATCATGAATGCTGTTGTACAGGCTATCATCGCTGCGCTGACTGCACTGGGCGTAAGTTCGTGCACAAGTGCTCTCTTTTAATGTTTTGCACCCACAAAGGTGTTGTCTTAATTTCTTAACTCCTTAATTCATCAAAAATGATTCAAGAAAGATTTCCTTTATCGATTGGGGAGGAGCTGGTGCGTAATGAACGCACGCTCCTCGCCAGAGTGGAGGACGGCAAACTGATGATGAATGCCGACTCCGTGAAGTTTTTGGTCTTGCACTGCTCGGCTACTCGATGCAACCAGGACTATAGTGTGGAACAACTTCGACGCGACCATAAGAGCCGTGGTTTCTATGATGTGGGCTACCACTTCTACATCCGCAAGGATGGTAGCATGACGCAACATCGCTTCCTGCTCGAAGTGGGGGCGCATGCGAGACCTTTCAACCGTTGTTCTATCGGTATCTGCTACGAGGGTGGACTGAATGAGCATGCGCAGCCTTGTGATACTCGCACGCCTGAGCAGACGGAAAGAATCGTTGATGTACTGTCTCGTCTTCACCGTCTGTTTCCGAAGGCGAAAATCGTGGGGCATCGTGATTTGCCCGGCACCACGCCTAAGGAATGTCCTTGCTTGGATGCTCACGCTCTGTTCGGCTGGATCGAAGAGCTGTAATCATGAATAATGAAACAAGGAAAAGTAGAATTGTTTTGGTCGTTATGATCTTTCATCTCCTTCTCAAAAGCCCGGGCTGTCTTGTTATGAAAAAAACAAGTAGCCCCAGGGCATTCCTTCTATAGCTGGATCCGATTTGTCATCAGCCCCAGTAACGTGGATGCCCTTTGGTAAGTGTTTGCTTACGTCGGCTGTAGAAGGTGAATTCAAGCAATCCTGCGTCATATTCGCTTTCTACTTTATGTCTTTTGCTGCAACCATACCCGATGGTTGTC
>JABLTN010040070.1_pt1 | contig 54711 bp, 64 predicted proteins | sample 7160141 | NCBI WGS metagenome assembly JABLTN01 (sample SAMN14651226, study PRJNA627086) | human gut metagenome | isolation source: feces | host: Homo sapiens | reverse complement strand
ACCTTGAGAGTCTTTTGTAGTCAGATGTCCGAAAAGGAACTCTCTATTCACACGATAGGACGGAATCCGACAATAGAATAGAAGTGACGTATCTCAAAGGGATGGCTGAAAACAACTTGTCACACACCGTGAGGTGTAAAAGCACGAAACCGCCGTATGCCGAACGGCACGTACGGTGGTGTGGGAGGTCGGTAAATGTGAAAGTAGGAGGTAAATGCCTTTTATGAATAACATTTACCTCCTACCCAATCGGTTATGCGCTTCCCTGTTGCATCGGTTGTAGAATTGGTATTTGGCTATCAACTTTTGTCAGCGGACGTTCTCGGCAAAATAAACCGAATTTTCGACAGGCTTATGCGAGATTGTTGTGTTTTATGTTTATCTTTGTGCTCAAATCCCCGATGTAGGGATTTCACTAAAAATCATCCTCAGCCACTTCTTCCTCCCGGTATAATACTCCCAGGCAGTTGCGTATTTCCTCCATGTCGTAACCTCTGCCGAGGGCATAGCGGATAAGCTTGCAACTCAGTTCGTAGTCGCTCTTCGCCTTCACGCTCTTCATCTTTGCCTTCAGCAGAGGGCGCAGCGAGTCGGTGAAACTCGTTTCCTCAATCTCGTCGATAACCCGCCGGCGGATATCCTCGCTGATATGCTTCATATAGAGAGCCTGGTCCACCTTGTGGCGCCCCCATTTGTCGTATCTCACCTTGTCGTTGGCGAAAGCACGGGCATACCGCTCGTCGTCGATATACCTGCCCTCCGTAAGAGCATCCACCACACGGTTCTGGGTATCCTCAGCCAGTCCCCATAGCGTCATCTTGCGCCGCATCTCAAACGAGCAGTGTTCCGCACGTGAACACAGTGCGGCGAGCTTGTTGAGAGCCTCCTTTTCCGTAATCTCCTTCTTCCCCTTCATCATTTCCTGCATATAGTGTTCCTGTTCTTGCCGTAGATGTCCTTTATCGTCTTGATGTACCGATATCCCATATCGCCGAGCATTGTCTCCATCTCGTTGGCATAGAGGGCGTTGATCTCGAAGCAAAGCCATCCCCCAGGGCGCAGCGCATGACATCCGTAGCCGGCGATGGCACGATAGAAGAGCAGCGGGTCGTCGTCGGGGACGAAAAGTGCCAGATGAGGCTCGTGGTCCAACACGTTGGAGTGCATGCCGCTCCTCTCCCTGCCGCAGATATACGGAGGGTTGCTCACTATGGCGTCCCACCTGTCGGTGTCGTGGGGAGCGTTCAGGGCATCCTGTTTCACAAAATTCACCCTTGCTCCGAGCCTTTCCGCATTATCCCGGGCTATGCCGAGAGCCTTGTCGGAGATATCCCATGCCGACACCTCCCGACTCTCATCGTCCAATGCCAAAGTGCAGGCTATGCAACCGCTGCCCGTGCCGATGTCGAGGATGGCAGGGTGGGGCAGGGCGGCGGTGAGGTCGGCAACGATGTCGCAGAGCTGCTCCGTCTCGGGACGTGGGATGAGCACTCCCGGCGCCACACCGAAGATGCGGCCGGCAAACGGCGCCTTGCCGGTGACATACTGCACGGGTTTTCCCTCCTTCAGCCTTGTCATGGCACAGGAGAGCACCTGTGTGTCGGCAGAAGACAGACTCTCCACACCGCCACACACGATATCCGTGAGCGACATGCCGAAAAGGTCGTCGAGAACGGTGCGGCATACAGCCTTCGCCTCGTTCTCGCCATATATGGCGGCGAGTTCTCGCCACAAGTCATTGTATCTCATCTCATAAGTGTTAGAATTGCAAAATTATCGTTTAACGCATTGACCTACAAACTTAATCGCCGATATTTAACGTGAAATTCGAAAAAAACACTAACTTTGCAGTTGAAAACTTGTGATACACATTATATAAATATAAGATAATACATTATTATATATATGGAAGAAAAGAATTTTAAGCGCACCACCGTGACCGCCGCCCTGCCATACGCCAATGGCGGAGTGCATATCGGCCACCTCGCCGGAGTGTATGTGCCGGCAGACATCTATGTGCGCTATCTGAGACTGAAGAAACAGGAAGTGATGTTCATCGGCGGTAGCGACGAGCATGGAGTGCCAGTCACTATCCGTGCACGCAAGGAGGGCATCACTACTCAGGAGGTGGTAGACCGCTACCACTCGCTCATCAAGAAGTCGTTTGAAGACTTCGGCATTTCGTTCGACATCTACAGCCGCACGACATCGGCTATACATCATAAGTTCGCATCAGACTTCTTCCGCACACTCTACGACAAGGGCGAGCTGGAGGAGAAGACCGAAAACCAGTTCTGCGACGAGGTGACAGGAGAGTTCCTCACCGACCGCAACATCGTGGGCACCTGTCCAAGATGCGGAGCAGAGGGAGCCTATGGCGACCAGTGTGAGAAATGTGGAGCCACCCTCTCGCCAGACGAGCTTATCAACCCAACCAACAAGAACAACCCTGGCCACGGCCTGGTGAAGAAGCCTACCAAGAACTGGTATCTGCCGCTCGGCAAATGGCAGGACTGGCTGAAGAAGTGGATATTGGAGGGACACAAGGAGTGGAGACCGAACGTGTACGGACAGTGCAAGTCATGGCTCGACATGGATCTGCAGCCACGTGCAATGACCCGCGATCTGGACTGGGGTATCCCGGTGCCGGTGGAGGGAGCCGACGGCAAGGTGCTCTATGTGTGGTTCGATGCCCCTATCGGATATATCTCGAACACTAAGGAACTCTGCGACGCCAATCCCGAGACTTGGGGAACATGGCAGAAATGGTGGCAGGATCCAACATCGCGACTCGTGCACTTCATCGGAAAAGACAATATCGTGTTCCACTGCATCGTGTTCCCGACGATGCTCAAGGCTCACGGAGATTATATCCTGCCGGACAACGTGCCGGCAAACGAGTTCCTCAATCTGGAGAACGACAAGATTTCCACTTCCCGCAACTGGGCTATCTGGCTGCATGAATATCTCGTGGACTTCCCGGGAAAGCAGGATGTGCTGAGATATGTGCTCACGGCGAACGCTCCTGAGACAAAGGACAACAACTTCACTTGGAAGGACTTCCAGGAGCGCAACAACAGCGAACTCGTGGGTATATATGGAAACTTCGTGAACCGTGCGCTGCAGCTCACCAAGAAATACTGGAACGGCGTGGTGCCGGAGTGTGGAGAACTGACAGACTACGACAAGCAGACGCTTGAGGAATTCAAGGACGTGAAGAAGAAGGTGGAAGACCTGCTCAACGTGTTCAAGTTCCGTGATGCACAGAAGGAGGCAATGAACCTGGCGCGTATCGGAAACAAGTATATCGCCGATTGCGAACCATGGAAGGTGTGGAAGACCGATCCGAAGCGTGTGGAGACAATCCTGTATATCTCGCTGCAGCTCGTGGCAAACCTCGCCATTGCGTTCGAACCGTTCTTGCCGTTCAGCAGCGCCAAGCTCCGCAAGATGATAAACATCGATGGCTGCGACTGGAACCAGCTCGGTGCTACCGACCTGCTGAAGGCTGGTCATCAGCTCAACGAACCGGAACTGCTCTTCGAGAAGATAGAGGACGAGACGATACAGCATCAGCTCGACAAACTGGCTGAGATAAAGAAGCAGAACGAGGCTGCTGAATACAAGGCAAAGGAAATCAAACCTACGGTGAGCTTCGAGGATTTCGAAAAGCTCGACATCCGTGTGGGAACGATAAAGACCTGTGAGAAGGTGAAGAAGGCAAACAAGCTCCTCAAGTTCACCATCGACGACGGTTCGGGCACCGACCGCACCATCGTCAGCGGAATAGCCAAGTTCTATAATCCGGAAGAACTCGTAGGCAAGCAGGTTTGTTTCATCGCAAACTTCGCCCCACGCAAGCTGATGGGTATCGAGAGCCAGGGAATGATTCTCAGCGCAGAGAACTTCGACGGCAGCCTTAGCGTGACACGCATTGACCGCGAGGTGAAGCCGGGCAGTCAGGTGGGATAAGCATGAATGCAGGGGTGACCTGTACCTTTCCTTATAATGGGGCAGGACGGGTTTCCCCCATCAACCGATATAACGGTGATGTCTCAGCGCCGATGTGGAATTAACCGCCGCCGGATGAGACAGGCGGCAATAGGAGGAATAACTATGAAGCGTACACCTAAGTGCTACAATGAGGAAGAGTTTGAACTCGACAACATCTATAACGATGATGACGATCGCTACGGAAAAGCGGGACTCTCTGCTATGTTTTATTGATTAGACCTCTATTGAATGACTAATAAGGACGGGCGTTTGGCGGAAAGGAACAAACGCCCGTCTTTTGATTACTCCTCCCAATCGGTCATCTTGCCGTTTGGGGATAAAACTCTCAGGATTATGACCACAGACGAAAGATATATGATGCGCTGTCTGCAACTGGCAAAGAACGGGATGCAGAACGCCAAGCCAAACCCTATGGTGGGTGCCGTGATAGTGAGCGGCGGCAGGATTATCGGTGAGGGATACCACGTGTGCTGCGGAGAAGGCCATGCCGAGGTGAACGCCTTCGCTTCGGTGAAGGCGGCAGACGAACATCTGCTGAAAGAGGCTACGATATATGTCAGCCTCGAACCCTGTTCTCACTACGGCAAGACACCGCCATGTGCCGACCTCATCATCCGGAAGGGGGTGAAGAGGGCTGTAGTGGGCTGTGTTGACCCCTTTGCCAAAGTGCATGGCAACGGAATCAGAAAACTGCGTGAGGCTGGCATCGAAGTCACTGTGGGAGTGCTTGAGGAGGAATGCAACGAACTGAACAAGCGCTTCTTCGCATTCCATAGACTCAAACGTCCGTATATATTGCTGAAATGGTGTCAGACGGCAAACGGTTTCCTCGACGACTGTAATAAACCGCTGCGCATGTCTACTCCATACACGCAGATGCTCGTGCATAAGCTGAGGAGCGAATACGACGCAATACTCGTCGGAAGAGTGACGGCGGAGAGAGACAAGCCGAAACTCAATGTGCGCCTATGGGCTGGCAATGACCCTAAGCGCATCGTGATAGACCGGGAGCATCCGTGTTTCGATGGTCTCTGCTTTGACAACGGCGACACCGTGCCCGGACAGATAGCCGGTTGGCTGCATGGACAAGGAGTGCAGTCGCTGATGGTGGAAGGTGGAGCGGAGACGCTGAAGGGCTTCCTGCGTGCCGGACTGTTTGACGAGATAAGGGTGGAGACGGCACCGGTAGTGGTGGACGGCGGTACGGCGGCTCCGATGCTGGCCGGAGAAGAACTCCGATTCATAGGCAGAGAGGTGTATGGACAGAATGTAATCGACACATACCACCGCATCGGTTAGGTCTGCCGATATGGGGAGACCGTGGGTTCAGACAATAATATTATGTAATATAAAAAACGAAAACATTATGAAGATTTATGATTATATGACTCAGGGCACCTGCAGTCAGGCAATACACATCGAGCTCAACGACGACAATACCATCAACAACGTGTCGTTTACTGGTGGCTGCAACGGAAACCTGAAAGGCATCGGAAAACTCGTGGAGGGAATGCCGGCGGAAAAGGTGGTGGAGAAGCTGCGTGGTGTGACTTGCGGTTTCAAGAACACAAGTTGTCCGGACCAGCTCGCCAACGCCCTCAGTGAGATGTTGAAAGGTTGATGCCATTTTTTATCCGTAAAATGCGAGATAAACAAAAAAAAATGTTACCTTTGCAATCGTTACAAAAAACCGATGTGCGCAGAGGTGCATAGGGGTCTCATAGTTCAATGGATAGAACAAGTCTCTCCTAAAGATTAGATCCGAGTTCGATTCTCGGTGAGACCACATCAGTGATTACAGACAAGACGGATGGCGTAAACATTGCGGCCAACCATTATTGCCTTATTTTAAAACAATATCAAAGACTTAAATTTTAAATTTATGGAAAATAAAGAAAAGCAGGAGGGACAGTTCCAGCTCGAACTTCCTCAGAATGTTGCTCAGGGTGAATATGCAAACTTCGCACTCATCACCCACTCTCGTTCAGAATTCATCGCAGACTTCGCTCGCGTATTGCCAGGTCTTCCAAAGGCAGTCATCAACAGCCGTGTGATTCTCGCTCCGGAGCACGCCAAGCGTCTGCTCATGGCTCTTCAGGAGAACGTGGCTAAGTATGAGCACGAGTTCGGCAAGATACAGCTTCCTGGTCAGGAAGGCAAGACCATCGCTCCATTCAACGTAAACAAGGGCGAGGCTTGATCTATAGGCTAATTACGGATGCGGCAATCCCCGTTGATGGCGGATGGATGGCATCGCGGAAAAAATAATGACGGATGCGCGGTAGAGATGATACTCGAAGCGCATCCGTCTTTTTTTCTTTGTTTGTCAGCAAGGCTGGCGGTTATTTGCCGATATCCAACTTCCAGTTGCCGTCCTCGTCCTTGCGGAGCTTGATGTCGTCGGTGGTCTCGGAGCCGTCGCCCATCACCATCTTCATCTTTACTATGGCAGTCTTGCCGTCCTCTGAGATCTCCTCGCTCAGAGCTTCGTATGACTTGATGCCGTCCTGCTTCTCAAATTTCTTCGTTGCCTTGTCCTTCATCATGGCTACGAGCATCTGCTTCTCGTCCTCAATCTCCTTCTTGTCCTTGCCCTCTTCCTTCTTCTGATAGATGAGGTCCACATATCCCTCGTAGTCGCCCTTCTGGATGCAGGCAATTGACTTCTCGGCAACCTTTGTAGGAGTGTTGCTGTTGCATGATGTCATCACGAGTGTCAGGATAAGGACACCTAAAATTGTCATTAGCTTTTTCATAATTGTAGTTGGGTTTAGTTAATAATGTTATTTAAATAAATAGTGTTGTCATCGTTCGTTCCTTTGATGCTGTTGTAACTTGTTCTCTTTTGAGAATGTCGTCACTCGCTCTTTTGTGAATGTCGTCATCGTTTGTTCCTTTTGTCGGTGCCGTCATTGTGTGTCCTGGAATGTGACGATTCTCTTTAGCCTGCGGCATCTGAGAAAGTCGGAGGGGTAGATGACGTGGCTGAATTTCACTCCCGGCAGTATTGCGTCGTGGCGTATGCCGTTGGTGATGTCGATGCCGCATTTCTGGTATACATGTGCCACGAGCTGGCTGCAATACATCTTCGTGGTGTCGCTGTCGTTGTAGTCGTCGTCGAAGAGCGTGCCCCGTTTGTATATCCCGTAGGCAAGGCGGGCGCTCTTCTCTGCCGTTTCCTTGTCTTGGTATCTCAGCACGCATCCTTTTGATGCCCTGATGGTGGAGAAGAAATCTTCAGGCCGCTCCATCTTTACCCTGTCAACGTCGCCCTCGAAGTCCGGTTCGTCGGGTACGGCATGTACCACCATCTTCCTGCCGCATGAGTCAACGATGATGCCGCAGTGGGAGAAGTCTGACCCGCCGTCGGCTATTCTCACGGCGCGGCTGGTAAGTCCTGTTCCTTTGCGCAGCACTATGTCGCCCTCTTCAAGAGTGGTGCCGGCAGGCATGATGCAGTGAGCCTTCTCGTCTTTCTTGCTGCATGCTGTCAGGATACAGACAATTACAAATGTCAGTAGCCCGAATTTCTTGGGTATTGATAGAAGTGCTTTCCTCATCAGCTTGCTGTTGGTTTCTGCAAATATACGCAATAGTCGGAAATAAACCAAATTTTTACACCTTATTATATATATAGGGAGCGAAAAAAAACTTTCTGAAGTGTTTGACTGGGTGTAATGCCTATTTTTTGAAGCCATATCATTGGTGGTCGCTGAAAATGCAATATAGTCTGAATTTTTTCTTGAGACGTTCTGACTATCAGCTTTTGTCTATGCCTTTTCCGTTTCGCCTTTGATGGCGGCTAAGGTGTATATGTGTGACGTGTCTCTGTCGGCAGGACGTAGATGTTTTTTAATTTCTTCTTATTCAGCTTGTTATATTGCGTGTCTTAAGTCATGGTTTTGTTCTTGTTTTGCGTTACAAAACGTTAATAAAGTATATATCGTGTAAAATTATGAGTGTAAGAAAAGTTGTAAGACTCCATTTATTAGGTAATATAAAAAAAAGTTCCTACCTTTGCAACCCAAATTGGTCTTATGGCTGAGACCGTATTGTAATATCTTGATAATAACAAAATAATAAATATAAAATTAAAAATTAAAAACAATGCCTACAATTCAGCAATTGGTAAGAAAAGGCAGAAGGGTGCTTGTTGACAAGAGCAAGTCTCCAGCTTTGGACTCATGTCCTCAGCGTCGTGGAGTCTGCGTCCGTGTCTACACCACAACCCCTAAGAAGCCTAATTCGGCAATGAGAAAGGTTGCCCGTGTTCGTTTGACAAACCAGAAAGAGGTGAACTCTTACATTCCAGGAGAGGGACACAACTTGCAGGAGCACTCAATCGTGCTTGTTCGCGGTGGTCGTGTTAAGGACCTTCCTGGTGTGCGTTATCACATCGTTCGTGGTACTCTTGATACCGCAGGTGTAGCTAACCGTACACAGCGTCGCTCTAAGTATGGTGCTAAGCGTCCAAAGCAGAAGTAATCATAACCGAGAGGTTTAAAATCTAACATTTTAATCGTTTTGCTGGAGAATTGTTATAACAGGTTGAGTAAGCGGCTCAAGAGAGAGCACTGAAGAACATTGACAGCCCCAAGCAGAATTTATTTTCAAAACAAGAAATGAGAAAAGCAAAACCAAAGAAACGCGTGATCCTTCCGGATCCAGTTTTCAACGACCAGAAGGTCTCTAAGTTCGTGAACCACTTGATGTATGACGGAAAGAAAAACACCTCATACGAAATTTTCTACAAAGCATTGGATACCGTAAAGGAGAAGATGTCAAATGAGGAGAAGTCTGCCCTTGAGATTTGGAAGACTGCTCTCGACAATATCACTCCACAGGTGGAGGTTAAGAGCCGTCGTATCGGTGGTGCTACCTTCCAGGTGCCTACAGAGATTCGCCCAGACCGCAAGGAGAGCATCTCTATGAAGAACATGATCGCTTTCGCTCGCAAACGCGGCGGAAAGTCAATGGCTGACAAGCTGGCTGCAGAGATCATGGATGCTTTCAACAACCAGGGTGGTGCCTTCAAGCGTAAGGAGGACATGCACCGTATGGCTGAGGCTAACCGTGCGTTCGCTCACTTCAGATTTTAATTTTTAGATAAGGTAAAAAAGAATCATGGCAAAGCAAGATTTACATTTGACCCGCAATATCGGTATTATGGCTCACATCGATGCCGGTAAGACAACAACTTCTGAGCGTATCCTGTTCTATACAGGTAAGACTCATAAGATTGGTGAGGTGCATGACGGTGCCGCTACAATGGACTGGATGGCACAGGAGCAGGAGCGTGGTATCACCATTACCTCTGCTGCTACTACCTGTAACTGGAACTATGCAGGCAAGTCATACAAGATCAACTTGATCGATACTCCGGGACACGTTGACTTCACCGCTGAGGTGGAGCGTTCACTCCGTGTGCTCGATGGCGCTGTTGCTACTTACTGTGCAGTAGGTGGTGTTCAGCCACAGTCTGAGACCGTATGGCGTCAGGCTGACAAGTATAATGTACCTCGTCTGGGTTACGTGAACAAGATGGACCGCTCAGGTGCTGACTACTTCGACGTACTCCGTCAGATGAAGGAAGTGCTGGGTGCCAACCCTGTTTCTCTCGTAGTGCCTATCGGTAGCGAGGAGACTTTCAAGGGCTTGATCGACCTTATCAAGATGAAGGCTATCCTCTGGCACGATGAGACAATGGGTGCTGAGTATGAGGTAGACGAAATTCCTGCTGACCTCAAGGACGAGGCTGAGGAATGGAGAGGCAAGCTGGTTGAGTCTGCTGCCGAATTCGACGAGGCTCTCATGGAGAAGTACTTCGAGGATCCTGATTCTATAACAGAAGAGGAACTCATGGCAGCTCTCCGCAAGGGTACTCTCGCAATGGAGTGCACACCGGTTCTCTGTGGTTCTTCATTCAAGAACAAGGGAGTTCAGACTCTTCTTGACTATGTTTGCGCATTCTTGCCATCACCACTCGATACACCGAACATCGTGGGTACTAACCCTGATACAGGTGCAGAGGAAGACCGTAAGCCATCTGAGGATGAGCCTACATCCGCTCTTGCGTTCAAGATCGCTACCGACCCATACGTTGGTCGTCTCGTGTTCTTCCGCGTATACTCTGGTAAGGTGGTTGCTGGTTCTTATGTATACAACACTCGCTCACGCAAGAAGGAGCGCGTTAGCCGTCTGTTCCAGATGAACTCTGCTAAGCAGATTCCTATGGAGATGATCGACGCTGGTGACATCGGTGCAGGTGTTGGTTTCAAGGATATCCGTACTGGTGATACTCTCTGCGACGAGGAGCACCCAATCGTACTCGAGTCAATGACATTCCCTGATCCAGTGATCGGTATCGCTGTTGAGCCAAAGAGCCAGGCTGACGTTGACAAACTCGGTATCGGTCTCGCCAAGCTCGCTGAGGAGGACCCAACCTTCACAGTACACACCGACGAGCAGAGCGGTCAGACTGTTATCTCTGGTATGGGTGAGCTTCACCTCGACATCATCCTCGACCGTCTGAAGAGAGAGTTCAAGGTTGAATGTAACCAGGGTAAGCCTCAGGTTAACTACAAGGAGGCTATCACCAAGACCGTTAACCTCCGTGAGGTTTACAAGAAGCAGTCTGGTGGTCGTGGTAAGTTCGCTGACATCATCGTAAACGTTGGTCCTATCGACGAGGACTACAAGGAGGGCGGACTCCAGTTCATCAACGAGGTTAAGGGTGGTAACATTCCTAAGGAGTTCATCCCATCAGTACAGAAGGGATTTGAGAACGCAATGAAGAACGGTGTTCTCGGTGGCTATCCAATGGACAGCTTGAAGGTAGTTCTCGTGGATGGTTCATTCCACCCGGTTGACTCCGACCAGCTTTCATTCGAAATCGCTGCTCTCCAGGCTTACAAGAACGCTTGCGCTAAGGCAGGTCCAGTTCTTATGGAGCCTATCATGAAGCTCGAGGTTGTTACTCCAGAGGAGAACATGGGTGACGTGATCGGTGACTTGAACAAGCGCCGTGGACAGGTAGAGGGTATGGACGAGACTCGTTCTGGTGCCCGTATCGTTCGCGCTATGGTTCCGCTGGCAGAGATGTTCGGTTATGTAACAGCTCTCCGTACAATCACTTCAGGTCGTGCTACAAGCTCTATGGAGTATGACCATCATGCAGCTCTCTCTAACACTATCGCCAAGGCAGTGCTCGAGGAAGTTAAGGGTCGTACAGACCTCCTGTAAAAAACACATATTAGAGAGAGAGGACGCCATTTAGCGTATGACTCTTAATTGACGTGCCTCTCTCTTTATTTCTTATATTATTAATTTCAAAATTAAAAATGAGTCAGAAAATCAGAATCAAGCTGAAATCTTACGACCACAAGTTGGTTGACAAGTCAGCAGAGAAGATCGTGAAGGCAGTAAAGGCTACAGGTGCCATCGTTAGCGGTCCTATTCCATTGCCTACACACAAGCGTATTTTTACCGTTAACCGCTCTACTTTCGTTAACAAGAAGTCTCGTGAGCAGTTCCAGCTCAGCGATTACAAGCGTCTTATCGACATCTACAGCTCAACCGCAAAGACTGTTGACGCCCTGATGAAGCTTGAGTTGCCAAGCGGTGTAGAAGTAGAAATCAAAGTATAGTTTAATTTTTTAATATTAATTGAAATGCCAGGATTAATTGGAAAAAAAATCGGAATGACATCCGTTTTCAGTGCCGACGGTAAGAATGTACCGTGCACTGTTATCGAAGCAGGTCCTTGTGTTGTAACTCAGGTAAAGACCGTTGAGAAGGACGGTTACCAGGCCTATCAGTTGGCTTACGGCGAGATGAAGGAGAAGAATACCACTAAACCTATGCTCGGTGTATTCAAGAAGGCAGGTACAACACCAAAGAGACACTTGGCCGAGTTCAAGTTTGACGAGGAGTACAACCTCGGTGACACCATTACGGTTGAGATCTTCAACGACGCAAACTTCGTTGACGTTGTAGGTACCTCAAAGGGTAAAGGTTTCCAGGGTGTCGTTAAGCGTCACGGATTCGGTGGTGTAGGACAGTCTACTCACGGACAGGACGACCGCGCCCGCAAACCGGGATCTATCGGTGCTTGTTCTTACCCAGCAAAGGTATTCAAGGGAATGCGCATGGGCGGACAAATGGGAGGTGACAGAGTGACAACTCAGAACCTCAAAGTGTTAAAGGTAATTCCAGAGCACAATCTTATTCTCGTTAAGGGAAGTGTAGCTGGTTGTAATGGTTCAACCGTAATAATTGAGAAATAATGGAAATTAGCGTATTAAATATCAAAGGTGAGGACACTGGAAGAAAGGTTACGTTAAACGAATCAATCTTCGGAATTGAGCCTAATGACCATGTTCTTTATCTCGATGTAAAGCAGTACCTCGCTAACCAGCGTCAGGGAACAGCAAAGTCTAAGGAGAGAAGTGAGCATGCTGGTTCTACACGTAAGCTCGGACGTCAGAAAGGTGGCGGTGGCGCACGTCGTGGTGATATCAACTCACCTGTACTCGTAGGTGGTGGTCGCGTATTCGGTCCTAAACCACGTGACTATCGTTTCAAGCTGAACAAGAAAGTTAAGTCTCTCGCACGCAAGAGCGCTCTTTCTTACAAGGCTCAGGAGAATGCTATAGTTGTTGTTGAGGACTTCACTTTTGAGGCTCCAAAGACTAAAGAATTCGTAAATGTTGCTAAAAATCTTAAAGTTGACGGACGTAAGACTCTCTTGGTTTTGCCAGAAGTAAATAAAAACGTATATTTGTCAGCTAGAAATTTGCAGCGTACCGAAATCATGACTGCATCGGCCCTCAATACTTACAAGGTTTTGAACGCTGATGTTCTTGTCGTGACTGAAAATTCGCTCAAGGCAATCGACGGAATCTTAACAAAATAAATTAATAGGAGACAGTAAATTATGGCATTCATTATCAAACCATTGGTCACTGAGAAGATGACTAAAATTACAGACAAGTCTTCTGTTGAGAAAACTTACAAGGTAAAGGGTGAGACACGCACAAAGAAAGCAGAGGCTAAGTATGGCTTCATCGTTCGCCCAGAGGCTGGTAAGCTCGAGATTAAGAAAGAAATTGAAAGTCTGTATAACGTTACAGTAATTAATGTAAATACGCTTCGTTACGCTGGTAAGCGCTCAAGCCGCTATACAAAGGCCGGACTCATCAAGGGTCAGAAGAACGCGTATAAGAAGGCAATCGTTACTCTGAAAGAGGGCGATACAATTGATTTTTACAGCAATATCTAAAATAAAAAATGGCAGTACGTAAATTTAAACCGGTTACACCGGGTCAAAGACACAAGGTTATTGGCACGTTCGAGGAGATTACTGCATCCGTGCCAGAGAAGTCTCTCGTTTACGGTAAACGTTCTACCGGCGGTCGAAACAACACCGGTAAGATGACTGTCCGCTATCGTGGCGGCGGTCACAAGAAGAAGTTCCGTATGATCGACTTCAAACGAGAGAAAGATGGTGTTCCAGCTGTAGTTAAGACAATTGAGTATGATCCAAACCGCTCGGCTCGTATCGCTCTCTTGTTCTACGCAGATGGAGAAAAACGTTACATTATTGCTCCCAATGGACTGCAGGTAGGTTCTACCCTGATGTCTGGTAAGGATGCAGCGCCTGAGATTGGAAACACTCTCCCGCTCGCTAACATCCCAGTAGGTACAGTGATTCACAACATTGAATTGCGTCCTGGACAGGGTGCCCTGCTCGTTCGTTCGGCTGGTAATTTTGCTCAGTTGACTTCTCGTGAAGGCAGTTATTGTGTTATCAAACTCCCTTCTGGCGAGACTCGTCAGATTCTTAGTGCTTGTAGAGCTACTGTAGGTAGCGTAGGTAACTCTGACCACGCTCTTGAGTCGTCTGGTAAGGCCGGTCGCTCACGTTGGCTTGGTCGTCGTCCACACAACCGTGGTGTTGTAATGAACCCAGTTGATCACCCAATGGGTGGTGGTGAAGGACGTCAGTCTGGAGGTCATCCACGTTCACGTAAGGGCTTGTATGCTAAGGGACTCAAGACAAGAGCTCCAAAGAAGCATTCTAACAAGTATATTATTGAAAGAGCTAAGAAATAATCAAGTTAATTAGAGTAAATTATGAGTCGTTCATTAAAAAAAGGTCCGTACATTAACGTATCGCTCGAGAAGAAAATTCTCGCTATGAATGAAAGCGGAAAGAAGAGTGTCGTTAAAACATGGGCTAGAGCATCAATGATTTCCCCTGATTTTGTGGGTCACACTGTTGCAGTTCATAACGGAAATAAATTTATTCCTGTTTACATTACCGAAAACATGGTCGGCCACAAGCTTGGTGAGTTCTCACCAACACGTCGTTTCGGCGGACATGCTGGTAATAAGAGATAACAGGCAAACCATTGTAAAAAGAAATTAAAATGGGAGCAAGAAAAAAAATATCGGCTGAGAAAAGAAAAGAGGCCTTGAAAACAATGTACTTTGCGAAGCTCAATGGCGTTCCTTCTTCTCCACGCAAAATGCGCTATGTAGTTGACATGGTTCGTGGCATGGAGGTTAACCGCGCCCTTGGAGTTCTCAAATTCTCTAACAAGGCTGCTGCTGCAGACGTAGAGAAGTTGTTGCGCTCTGCTATCGCAAACTGGGAAACAAAAAATGACCGTAAGGCTGAAGACGGTGAACTTTATATCTCTAAGGTCTTCGTTGACGAGGGCGTTACAATGAAACGTATGAGACCGGCACCACAGGGCCGTGGTTACAGAATCCGCAAGCGTAGCAACCACATCACTCTGTTTGTTGATGCCAAAACTAATGATGAAAAATAATATAGTAGAATGGGACAGAAAGTAAATCCAATAAGCAACCGTCTTGGTATCATTAGAGGTTGGGAGTCAAATTGGTTCGGTGGTAAGAACTTCGGCGATAATTTGGTAGAGGATACCAAAATCCGTAAGTATCTTAACGAGCGTCTGGCTAAGGCTAGCGTTTCCCGCATCGTCATCGAGCGTACTTTGAAGCTTGTTACCATCACTATATGCACAGCCCGTCCGGGTCTCGTCATTGGTAAGGGTGGTCAAGACGTAGACAAGTTGAAGGAAGAGTTGAAGAAACTCTACGACAAGGAGATTCAGATTAATATTTTCGAGGTTAAGAAGCCTGAGCTTGACGCATCAATCGTTGCTAATAACATAGCAAGACAAGTTGAGGGTAAGATCGCTTACCGTCGTGCTATCAAAATGGCTGTTGCAAACACTATGCGTGCAGGTGCTGAGGGTATCAAGGTACAGATCACTGGCCGTCTGAACGGTGCCGAGATGGCTCGTAAGGAAATGTACAAGGAGGGACGTACTCCTCTGCATACATTCCGTGCTGACATCGACTACTGTCAGGCAGAGGCACTCACAAAGGTTGGTCTGCTTGGTATCAAGGTTTGGATTTGCCGCGGCGAGATTTACGGTAAGGTAGATCTCACACCTAACTTCACACAGGAGAAGTCTAATGGCGGACGTCAGGGTGGCAAGCCAAGAGGTAACCGTAAGAGAAACAATAACCGTTAAAGTTAGAAACAAACATGTTACAGCCTAAAAGAGTAAAATACAGAAGACCTCAAGATGGACGTGGTAATAAAGGCAACGCTCACAGAGGTACACAGCTGGCTTTCGGATCATTCGGTATCAAGACACTTGAGGCAAAATGGTTGGATAGCCGCCAGATAGAGGCTGCCCGTATCGCAGTCAATCGTTATATGCAGCGTGAGGGTCAGGTATGGATCCGCATTTTCCCGGACAAACCAATCACTCGCAAGCCTGCTGACGTCCGAATGGGTAAAGGTAAGGGAGATCCAGCAGGATGGGTAGCCCCTGTTACTCCAGGACGCGTTCTTTTCGAGGTTGAAGGCGTTTCTTTTGACATAGCAAAGGAGGCTCTTCGTCTCGCAGCGCAGAAATTGCCTGTTAAGACTAAATTTATTGTTAGACGTGATTTCGATAAAAACGCTTAATTATGAAGATTAAAGAAGTAAAAGAACTCGAAACCAAGGACTTGGTAGAGAGAATAGAGTCAGAGGTTGCAAAGTACAATCAGATGAAACTTAATCATGCGATCACTCCTCTAGAGAATCCATCTCAGATTAAGTTGGCACGTCGTGACATCGCACGCATGAAGACAGTACTCCGCGAGAGAGAACTTAACAAATAACAATGGTCCAGATGGAAACAAGAAATTTAAGAAAGACAAGAACGGGTGTCGTTATCAGTAACAAGATGGATAAAACCATTGTTATTGCCTCTAAGTTCAAGGAGATGCACCCTATATATGGTAAGTTTGTCCAGAAGACAAAGAAATACCACGCTCATGATGAAAAGAATGAGGCTAACGTAGGTGATACAGTCCTCATTATGGAAACTCGTCCTTTGAGTAAGACAAAGAGATGGAGATTAGTTCAAATAATTGAAAAAGCTAAGTAAATATGATACAAGCAGAATCAAGACTTACTGTATGTGATAACAGCGGCGCCCGTGAGGCTTTGTGCATCCGTGTGCTTGGTGGAACACGCCGCCGTTATGCAAGTGTTGGTGACGTGATCGTAGTTTCTGTAAAGAACGTCATCCCGTCAAGTGATTTGAAAAAAGGTGCAGTATCTAAGGCTTTGATTGTTCGCACAAAGAAGGAGATTCGTCGTGCTGATGGTTCTTACATCCGTTTCGATGACAATGCTTGTGTTTTGTTGAACAATGCTGGTGAAATCCGCGGTAGCCGTATCTTCGGCCCTGTTGCCCGCGAATTGCGTGCAGTCAACATGAAAGTCGTTTCTTTGGCACCTGAGGTTCTTTAATATTTAAAGTAAGAGATTAATGAATAAGTTACATATTAAGAAAAACGATACAGTCATCGTTCTGGCCGGTGAGGACAAGGGCAAGACTGGTAAGGTGCTGAAGGTCCTGGTTGACAAGCAGCGTGCTATCGTAGAGGGCGTGAATATGGTCTCTAAGAGCACAAAGCCAAGTGCTAAGAACCCTCAGGGAGGTATTGTAAAGCAGGAAGCTTCTATACATATCTCTAACTTGAGTTTGATAGATCCTAAGAGTGGCAAGGCTACTCGTATTGCAATTAAGATGAACGATGAGGGCAAGAAGGTCCGCATCGCTAAAAAGTCAGGGGAGGAAATCAAATAATGAATACAGCTGAATTAAAAACCGTTTACGCAGAGACAATCGCTCCTGCACTCCAGAAACAGTTCAACTATTCTTCTAAGATGCAGATTCCTGCCCTCAAGAAAATCGTTGTAAACCAGGGTCTCGGAGATGCGACACAGGACAAGAAGATCATTGATGTCGCTATCAACGAAATCACTGCTATCACTGGTCAGAAGGCAGTAGCAACATATTCTAAGAAGGATATCGCTAACTTCAAGCTTCGTAAGAAGATGCCTATCGGTGTTATGGTGACATTGCGTCGTGAGCGCATGTATGAGTTCCTCGAGAAGCTCGTGCGCATCGCCCTTCCTCGTATCCGCGACTTCAAGGGTATCGAGAGCAAGTTCGACGGCCGTGGTAACTACACACTTGGTGTTACAGAGCAGATCATCTTCCCGGAGATCAACATCGACTCTATCGACCGCATCCAGGGTATGAACATCACTTTCGTGACATCTGCCAACACGGATGAAGAGGGTTATGCTTTGTTGAAGGCTTTCGGCCTTCCTTTCAAGAACGCTAAAAACGATAAATAAGATATGGCAAAAGAGTCAATGAAAGCTCGCGAGGTAAAACGTGCCAAACTGGTGGCACGTTATGCCGAGAAACGCGCAGCGTTGAAGAAGGTTATCGCAACTTCTAACGATCCTGTAGAGGCATACGAGGCAGCTCGTAAGTTGCAGTCTATTCCAAAGAATGCAAACCCAATCCGCTTGCACAACCGTTGCAAGATCACAGGTCGTCCAAAGGGTTATATCCGTCAGTTTGGTCTCTCTCGTATTCAGTTCCGTGAGATGGCTTCTGCAGGACTCATCCCTGGAGTTAAGAAGGCAAGCTGGTAATAAGCAGTTTCAATTTTTTAATATTGTCGGGGTAGGCCCGATTAATTAAACATTTTATATAATGACAGATCCAATAGCAGATTATCTAACGAGGTTGAGAAATGCAATCATGGCTCATCACCGTGTTGTAGAAGTTCCAGCTTCTAACTTGAAGAAGGAAATCACTAAAATCCTCTTCGAGAAGGGATACATCCTTAACTACAAGTTCGTAGAGGATGGTCCTCAGGGTTCTATCAAGGTTGCCTTGAAGTATGACCCACAGACTAAGGCAAACGCAATCAAGTGCCTTAAGAGAGTTTCCACCCCAGGTCTTCGTAAGTACGCTGGTTACAAGGAAATGCCGAGAGTTATCAACGGATTAGGTATTGCAATATTATCTACATCCAAAGGTGTAATGACTAACAAAGAGGCTGCCGACCTGAAGATCGGTGGTGAGGTTCTTTGCTATGTATATTAATTGGAGGATTGAATATGTCAAGAATAGGTAAATTACCAATTAGTATTCCAGCTGGAGTTACAGTAGCTCTTAACAACGGCGTTGTAAGTGTAAAGGGTCCTAAGGGTGAGCTTTCACAGAAGGTTGACAGCTCAATCATCGTTAAGATAGAGGATGGACATGTTGTTCTTTCTGTTGACGAGAACAGCCCTGTTAACTATAAGCAGAAAAATGCTTTCCACGGACTTTACCGTGCTTTGATCCACAATATGGTTGTTGGTGTAAGCGAAGGTTATCAGAAGGTCTTGGAGCTTGTAGGTGTTGGTTATCGTGTTTCAAACCAGGGAAACCTCATCGAGTTCTCTCTTGGTTATACACACCCAATTTTCATTCAGCTTCCTAAGGAAGTTAAGGTTGAGACTAAGTCTGAAAGAAATCAGAATCCTATCATAATTCTTGAGTCTTGTGACAAGGAGTTACTGGGACTTATCTGTGCTAAAATTCGTTCTTTCCGTATGCCTGAGCCTTATAAAGGAAAAGGTATCTTGTTCAAGGGTGAGGTTATCCGCAGAAAGTCTGGTAAGACAGCTGCAGCTAAGTAACTTTAATAATTTTCGATTATGACAACTAAGAAAGTAGAAAGACGAATTAAGATAAAATACAGAATACGTAAGCGTGTCAACGGTACTACCGAGCGTCCACGTATGAGTGTTTTCCGTAGCAATAAGCAAATTTACGTTCAGATTATCAACGACCTGACAGGCACTACACTTGCCTCTGCTTCATCACTCGGACTTGAGGCTATGCCTAAGAAGGAGCAGGCTGCCAAGGTTGGCGAGCTCGTAGCCAAGAAGGCTATCGAGGCTGGCATCTCTAAGGTGGTTTTCGACCGTAACGGTTATCTCTACCACGGACGAGTTAAGGAGTTGGCTGATGCAGCACGTAAAGGCGGTCTAATTTTTTAATCGATTATGGCAATGAATAAAGTAAAAATAAATAGTGACGTTGAGTTAAAAGACAGATTGGTTGCTATTAACCGTGTTACCAAGGTTACCAAGGGTGGCCGTACTTTCACCTTCGCTGCAATTGTCGTTGTTGGCGATGGAAACGGTGTCATCGGTTGGGGTCTTGGCAAAGCAGGTGAAGTTACTGCTGCCATAGCAAAGGGTGTAGAGTCTGCAAAGAAGAACCTAGTAAAGGTTTCTCTTCTCAAGGGTACTATCCCTCACGAGATCGAGGCTAGCTTCGGTGGTGCAAAGGTATTCCTTCGCCCTGCAGCAGCCGGTACCGGACTTGTAGCAGGTGGTGCTATGCGTGCTGTATTGGAGAGTGTTGGTATCAAGGACGTTTTGGCTAAGTCAAAGGGCTCTTCCAACCCACACAACCTCGTAAAGGCTACTATCGTTGCATTGAGCCAGCTGCGCGATGCATACACAGTGGCACAGACTCGTGGTATTTCACTTGATAAAGTATTTAACGGTTAATAAAGGAGAATTTTTATGGCAACAATAAAGATCAAACAGATTAAGAGTAAGATCGGTGCTCCAGTTGACCAGAAGCGCACTCTTCAGGCGCTGGGCTTGACAAAGATTTCACAGGTTGTAGAGCATGAAGATAATCCTACTATCCGCGGAATGATTAGAAAGGTACACCACTTGGTAAGTGTTGTTGATTAATTACTCGTAACATTAAAAAAAGAACAATTATGAAATTACATAATTTACAGCCAGCTGAAGGCTCTACACATTCACGTCGTCGTATCGGCCGTGGTACAGGTTCTGGACTCGGTGGTACTTCTACTCGTGGACACAAGGGTGCCAAGGCTCGTTCTGGTTATAAGAGAAAGATTGGCTTCGAAGGTGGTCAGATGCCTTTGCAGCGTCGTGTTCCTAAGTCTGGTTTCAAGAACATCAACCACAAGGAATACTTTTCTGTAAACCTTTCTACTCTTCAGACTTTGGCAGAGAGCAAGAACCTCACTAAGATCGGTCTTGCAGAGCTCAAGGAGTACGGAGTAGTAAAGGGTAGAGTACTCGTTAAGATTCTTGGAAACGGCGAGTTGAAGGCTAAGCTCGATGTAGAGGCAAACGCTTTCTCTAAGACTGCTGAAGAGGCAATCAAGGCAGTTGGTGGTAACACAACTATAATCTAAGTAAATGAAAAAGTTTATTGAGACACTGAAGAACTGTTGGAAGATTGAGGATCTGCGTCAGCGCATCCTCATCACGATCCTGTTCGTGGCGATTTATCGTTTCGGCTCTTTCGTAGTGCTTCCTGGTATTAACCCTGCAATGTTGGAAAAACTGCAGAACCAGACAAGTGGCGGTTTGATGTCACTGTTGGATATGTTCTCCGGTGGTGCGTTTTCTCATGCTTCTATTTTCGCATTGGGAATAATGCCTTACATCTCAGCTTCTATCGTTATGCAGCTGCTTGCTGTCGCTGTGCCTTACTTCCAGAAGATGCAGCGTGAGGGCGAGAGTGGCCGCAAGAAGATCAACTGGTACACACGAGTATTGACTGTGTTCATACTCGTGTTCCAGGCTCCTTCTTATCTGATGAACCTCAAGGCGCAGGCTTACGGAGCTTTGGCTCCTGGTCTCGACTGGGGATCTTTCATCCTCACAGCCACTATCATCCTTGCAGCAGGTAGTATGTTTGTCCTCTGGCTCGGTGAGCGCATCACTGACAAGGGCGTCGGCAATGGTGTTTCACTTATCATTATGATCGGTATCATTGCCCGTCTTCCACAGGCTTTCATTCAGGAGACAAGTTCTCGCTTTACCGCCATCACAAACGGTGGTCTGGTAATGTTCATCATTGAGCTTCTCATCCTTTATCTTGTGGTTTGTGCTGCATTGCTCCTCACCCAGGGCACTCGAAAAGTTCCTGTACAGTATGCTAAGCGTATTGTCGGAAACAAGCAATATGGTGGCGCTCGTCAGTATATTCCTTTGAAGCTTTTCGCTGCAAACGTTATGCCTATCATCTTTGCTCAGGCTTTGATGTTCATTCCTCTCGCAGTGGTTCAGTATTCTACTGATGCCTCTAACGAAATCATCCGTTCTCTGATGGATCACCGTAGTTTGCTGTACAATATCGTGTTCGCAGTGCTCATCATTGCCTTCACATATTTCTATACAGCCATTACATTGAATCCTACTCAGATGGCAGAGGATATGAAACGTAATAATGGTTTCATTCCTGGCGTTAGGCCTGGTAAGGACACAGCGGATTACATTGAGACGGTGATGAGCCGTATCACATTCCCTGGTTCTTTGTTCATCGCCTTTATTGCAATTATGCCTTCATTGGCAGCGTTGCTCAACGTGCAGGATGGATTTGCACAGTTCTTCGGTGGTACTTCTCTTCTGATTCTCGTAGGTGTCGTTATCGATACACTGCAGCAGATTGAGAGCCACATGATGATGAGACATTACGATGGTCTTCTCAACTCAGGACATGTTCGCGGTCGTAACGCTGGCGTTTCCGCTTACTAAGCACTGTGCAGATGAAAGTTTTTCTGAAGACTGAAGATGAAATTGAATTAATGCGTAAAGCCAATCAGTTGGTGTCCCAGACACTGACTGAATTGGCTAAACGTATAAAGCCCGGAGTAACTACTCTATACCTTGACAAGGTTGCTGAGGAATTCATTCGCGACCACGGAGCAATCCCGACGTTCAAGAATTTCCCGAATCCCTATGGCGACCCGTTTCCGGCTAGTATCTGCACTTCCGTGAATGACATTGTGGTTCATGGAATACCAAGTGAAGATACTGTTCTCAAAGATGGCGATATCATCTCCATCGACTGTGGAACACTGCTGGATGGCTTCAATGGTGACTCTTGCTACACGTTCTGTGTTGGTGAGGTTTCAGATGAGATAAAGCAACTGTTGTCCACGACAAAAGAAGCTTTATACAAAGGAATCGAGAATGCGGTAGCCGGTCGTCATCTTGGCGACATCGGTTCTGCTGTTCAAGACCATTGCGAGAAAAAAGGTTATGGAGTCGTAAGGGAGTTGACGGGCCATGGCATCGGAAGAGAGATGCACGAAGACCCCCAGGTTCCCAACTATGGCCGGAGAGGTAACGGAATACTCCTTAAATCAGGAATGTGTCTTGCCATCGAGCCGATGATTACGATGGGAGACCGCAAGATTGCGATGTTGCCCGACCATTGGTCTATATGCACTCGCGACGGAAAGCCGGCTGCTCACTTCGAGCATACCTTGGCAGTGAGAAACGGTAAGGCAGAAGTTTTATCTTCGTTTAGTGAAATAGAAAAATTAGAAGCAAATTATTAAGTTATGGCAAAGCAAGCCGCAATTGAGCAAGATGGAACAATCGTAGAGGCACTCTCTAACGCCATGTTCCGCGTTGAGTTGGAGAATGGTTGTCCTATCACAGCCCACATCTCAGGAAAGATGAGGATGCACTACATCAAGATTCTTCCTGGTGACAAGGTAAAGGTGGAGATGAGTCCATACGATTTGACCAAAGGCAGAATAGTATTTAGATACAAATAAACTATAGAGATATATGAAGACAAGAGCATCATTGAAGAAACGTACACCCGACTGCAAGATCGTTCGTCGTAAAGGTCGTCTGTTCGTTATCAACAAGAAGAACCCTAAGTACAAGTTGCGTCAGGGTTAAAAAAGGGTTGGCACCCTGATTGTGAAGTCAGTCGTGTCGCTTTATTAACAAACAAATTTATTTATTTTATCATTTAACACAAAATGGCAATAAGAATTGTTGGAGTAGATTTGCCCCAGAATAAGCGTGGCGAAATCGCATTGACTTATATCTACGGTATAGGTCGAAGTAGTTCAGCAAAGATATTGGACAAGGCTGGTGTTAGCCGTGACTTGAAAGTCAACGAGTGGTCTGACGACCAGGCAGCCAAGATCCGTGAAATTATCGGCGCTGAATTCAAAGTAGAAGGTGATCTCCGTTCAGAGATCCAGTTGAATATCAAGCGACTGATGGACATTGGTTGCTATCGTGGAGTTCGTCATCGTAACGGTCTTCCAGTACGTGGTCAGAGCACAAAGAACAATGCTCGTACACGTAAGGGAAAGAAGAAGACTGTTGCAAATAAGAAAAAGGCTACTAAATAATAATTAGAGTTATGGCAAAGAAAACAGTCGCAAAGAAAAGAAATGTTAAGGTTGACGCTTTAGGACAGTTGCATGTTCATAGCTCCTTTAACAACATTATCGTGTCATTGGCCAACAGCGAGGGTCAGATCATCTCTTGGTCTTCAGCTGGTAAGATGGGCTTCCGTGGTTCTAAGAAGAACACTCCTTACGCTGCTCAGATGGCAGCAGAGGATTGCGCCAAGGTCGCTTTCGACCTCGGTCTTCGCAAGGTGAAGGCATACGTTAAGGGTCCAGGTAACGGTCGTGAGTCAGCTATCCGTGCTATCCACGGTGCCGGCATCGAGGTTACAGAGATCGTAGACGTTACTCCATTGCCACACAACGGATGTCGTCCTCCAAAGCGTAGAAGAGTTTAATCAAGAAGAATACCCAATCTGCCTTGCATCGCAAGTAGTTTTTTCTGGCGATGCAGGGCATCAACAAAGATTTTTTTAATATTATGGCTAGATATACAGGTCCGAAATCAAAAATTGCGCGTCGTTTTGGTGAGCCAATCTTCGGCGCAGACAAAGTTTTGTCTAGGAGAAACTTCCCTCCTGGACAGCATGGCAACAATCGTCGCAGAAAGATGTCTGAGTACGGTGTCATGTTGGCAGAGAAGCAAAAGGCTAAATACACCTATGGTGTACTTGAGCGCCAGTTCCGTAATATGTTTGAGAAGGCTGCAAAGGCTGAAGGTATCACCGGTGAGGTGCTGCTCCAGAACCTTGAGTGCCGTCTTGACAACGTAGTATTCCGTCTTGGTATAGCTCCTACACGTGCAGCTGCCCGCCAGCTCGTTAGCCACAAGCATATCGTAGTTGATGGCAAGGTTGTTAACATACCTTCATTTGCCGTTAAGCCAGGTATGGTTGTTGGTGTTCGCGAGAAGGCTAAGTCTCTCGAGGTTATCGAGACAGCGCTCGCTGGCTTCAACCACAGCAAGTACCCATGGATCGAGTGGGACGAGAACACAAAGAGCGGCAAGTTCTTGCACAAGCCAGAGCGTGCTGATATTCCTGAGAATATCAAGGAACAGTTAATCGTTGAGTTGTACTCTAAATAATCATTAAATTAATGGCGATATTAGCATTTCAAAAACCCGACAAAGTTGTAATGTTGGAGGCCAATGACAAATTCGGCAAGTTCGAGTTCCGTCCTCTTGAGCCTGGCTTCGGTGTTACCATAGGCAACGCGTTGCGCCGCATTCTGCTTTCCTCCCTTGAGGGTTATGCCATCAACACCATCCGCATAGCTGGTGTTGAGCATGAGTTCTCCTCAGTTCCTGGAGTTAAGGAGGATGTAACTAACATTATCTTGAATTTGAAGCAAGTAAGATTCAAGCAAGTAGTAGAAGAATTCGAGAACGAGAAAGTTAGTGTCACCGTTGAGAATTCCACAGAATTCAAGGCTGGTGATATCGGTAAGTATCTGACTGGATTTGAAGTGTTAAACCCTGATTTGGTGATTTGTCATTTAGACGCAAAAGCATCAATGCAGATAGACCTCACTATCAACAAAGGCCGTGGCTACGTTCCGGCTGATGAGAACCGTGAGTTCTGCATCGATGTCAACGTAATTCCAATCGATTCAATTTACACCCCAATCCGTAACGTGAAATATGCCGTTGAGCCATATCGTGTTGAGCAGAAGACCGACTACGACAAGCTCCTCCTTGAAGTCACTACGGATGGTTCCATTCACCCGAAAGACGCACTTAAAGAGGCTGCCAAGATCCTGATTTATCACTTCATGCTGTTCTCTGACGAGAAGATCACTCTCGAGAACACTGACGTTGAGACAAACCAGGAGTTCGACGAGGAAGTTCTCCACATGCGCCAGCTCCTCAAGACACGCCTTGTAGACATGAACCTCAGCGTTCGTGCCCTCAACTGTCTGAAGGCAGCCGACGTAGAGACACTCGGCGATCTCGTACAGTACAACAAGACAGACCTCTTGAAGTTCCGCAACTTCGGTAAGAAATCGCTTTCAGAGCTTGATGATTTGCTCGAGAGTCTGAATCTGTCGTTTGGAACCGATATTTCTAAGTACAAATTAGATAAGGAATAATATCCGCATACAGGCGAAGGAGCCATCCGGCTCCTCCTGCCGTTGCGAAACTCCTTAAAACAAGAAACAAAAAATGAGACATAATAAAAAATTCAACCATCTGGGTCGTACTGCTGACCATCGCAAGGCAATGTTGACAAACATGGCTATCTCCCTGATCAAGCACAAAAGAATCACTACGACCCTCGCAAAGGCTAAGGCCTTGAAGAAGTTCGTAGAACCTCTTATCACACGTTCAAAGAACGACACAACAACATCACGCCGTGTAGTTTTCCGTTATCTTCAGGACAAGTACGCTGTTACTGAGTTGTTCAAAGAGATTTCTACTAAAGTGGCTGATCGTCCAGGAGGATACACACGTATCATCAAGTTGGGCATCCGTAAGGGTGACGCAGCAGAGATGGCATTCATCGAGCTGGTAGACTATGATGAGAACATGGCCAAGACTCCAAAGGCAGCTGCCAAGAAGACTCGTCGTAGCCGCAAGGCTGCTCCAAAGGCAGAGGCTCCTGTAGAGGCACCTGCAGCAGAGGAGGCAAAGGCTGAGGAAGCTAAGGCAGAATAATTCTCCGAATATATCTCATAGGAATTAATCCGTCCCATCTCGGGGCGGATTTTTTTGTACGCTTACCCCAGATATTTATGCCGTTTGTTCCCATCGTGTTGCCGTTTGTTCCAAATCGGGGGAAATGACGTTTTCATGAGTGGCGGTTATTCTCTATTTTTGTAGTGCAATTCATATACGATTGCACAGCAGAGATAATCAATATTATGTTAACATCAATCCCCTAAAAACATTTGTGGATTTGACTAAAACAAGGAGAACAAGAACATGAACAAGAAATTTTTCGATTATGGCAAGTCATTCAGCAGAATGGGAATGGCAGTAGTAGCAGCACTTGCACTTACAGCAGGTTTCGCATCGTGCGGTGATGACGATGATGAAGGCGGATCGGCTACACCCAATACCGAGTCAGGCGTTCTGGAGACCACTTCAGGTAAGAAAGTGAGAGTGACAGGTGCCGGCAACCTTACATATTCCTACAACAGCGACGGCACGCTGGCATCCTTCGGTTATGGCAGCCATCCGTATGAGGCAAGCTACAACCCATTCACCTTTACACAAGACAACTACGGCAACGGCTATAAAGACGTCAGTGTGGTCAGCAACATCCGTACGAACGGCAGCGGCTACATCACTGGCTGCACCGAGAAATACGACTACGAAAGCTCCGACTCAGAGGAGCATGGTTCGGGCAGCGTCAGCGTGAGCTATAACGGCAATGGCAACGTTACGAGAATCAAGGGCAGCGGTTCCGGATATTACATCGAGGATGGAGAAAAGGAGAAATACAGTTCCTCATTCGATTATTCATTCACATGGAACGACGGCAAACTCTTGAAGGCAGTCTACACATTCGTTGAGGATGGTGAGAAAGATATCGAAACCTTGGTATTCGACTACGATGATGCCGAGGCAAACGTAACGCTCCAATACGTGCCTAACTTCCTCAACGAAGAGTCAGACTCGTTCCTCGCCGGCCTGTTCTTTATCGGTTATGTAGGCAAGGGCCCGTCATACTTCCCGACCGGTGTAGACTACACTATGAAAGATTATGAAGGCACAGAGAACAAATACTACAACCTCACATATTCACTGAATTCAGACGGCACCGTATACCGCTACGGAGGAATGGAAAGCGGTTATATGTCATATTCCAGCGTCAGCGGAACCACGCCACGAAGCGTTTCTATGGCTCCTGCTGCCTCAGACAAAGTGAAGAGAAGCATCTTCAGCAGCATCCACAGAAGATTCATGAACAGATAACCCCCCGAAAGTCAGAAGGGCTTATCCCTTATGCCATATAATCCCGGCCTTCCAATGCGTAAGGTCGGGATTTTTCCGTCTTAACTGGTAAGAATCTTTAACCCCCAAATGGTCATTAGACCATTCAATGTAGTATTTTTCAACTGCTTGCAGTCTTGTGCCTTTTATAAGGCGCCTTTTATTTGTTTCTAATTTGCAATAGCTCGCTATTACTCATTAAAAGTCAAACAAAATCCACTCTTTCAAAAATCACAATCAAGGTCAGCTTAATGGTCGATTTTGGTTAAAAGAAAAGAGTATTGCGGCTGTGTGTTATCACATCTACTTCGATTTTTTGACCAATGATTTTCATCATCCTAAGATAGTCCGTTGAAACAGGTAACACAATTATACTATCATTATTCTCGTATGCTTCCTGAACATCAGCTAAGTCTGACTTTATCTGATTATATGTTTCTATTTCTGTATCTGCAAGGAATATAGATCGTTGTATAGGGGTACATCCCATACGCTTCAAGTATTTGTGAACAAGTGCTCTAACCTTGTTGCTCTCTATGTCATACATTACGAAAAATAGCATTCTGTCTTTATTCTTCCTTTGTCTTTCAACTAATCCAAGTATTCTTTTCACTCTCCATTCCACAGTTCCTATGTCAGCTGAACCATTTACTTCGGACGCATCCATATTTCTTTTATGAAGTGATGCCGAAGCTAATTTCTTCATACTTTCAGTAAACGATAATGGTGGTTCCTTTTTTCTAGGCATATCCAATCAGAATTTTTTCAAAGTTTTTCCATTATGAAACTGTTTATAACATCGGCCATAAGTTCATTTGCCTCTTTATCCGTACCAGTTTTAGGTGATTGGACGACAGTAAAGCCACGCTTGTTTCCATAAAACAAATTTATTTCAGCCTTGCGCATCGCTACTTTGAAAGCCAACTTCTTCCCATATTGTATGTTGGTAACCCCATATAGGATTATCCCTTTTTCTTCAACGTATTTTTTCAGTTCCTCCATGATTTCATCAAGTTCGTGTGGAACGAACGCTTCTGGTTTTCTGTGTTTTTGTCGTGTCTTGAGGTGCAGAGTTTCTCTTATTTGAGTGATAATATCTTTTGAAGGTTCTGTTTCTTTTACTTGATCTTGGTTCTTTTCCTTTTCTCGTAAGGCTTTGTCCGTCTCCCTTTTTATGTCGAACGCCAGTGAAACATCTTCATCAGGATTCAGATATTCGGCTATGACTACGCACTCTGGTTTAGAGTTGAAATATGCGTTTTCATCTGCGCTCAGGAAACATGCTCTTGTAACGTCGCATGTTTTGTAGTCCACCACTTGCTCAATGCCAAACTGTTTTGAGTATTTCATAAGGAAAACCTTATAGAAGGTTTTGTATAATCCAGCATCATAACATCGTTCCGATAGCTTCATTATCACTTTCAATCCGTCCCCTCCCGGTGATTTGAAACAGAGCATAGTCCGATTGTCCTTTGTTATCTTTTGAAAAAGGTCCTCTATTAATAGCCCCTTTTCCGAAATATGGTCAATGTCCACGATGAAATATTCAGTATATGCGAAGTTCTCAGTCCTTCTATAAGGAGGATTGAACATTGCACATACGAAATATGGAAGTTGTTGTTTCAGCGCAGAGTATTGGTTGGGATTCAGCTGACGCACTATGCGTAGTTGCCTTAGTAGTGCTTTTGTCGAATCTCTTGGATTGCGTGTTGCATCGTAAAGATGACGTATAGGCATTTTCTTCAGTTCCTCTGTAACGCTCTTGATGTTTGCTGCTGCTGATATCATAGGCTTCCTACATATAATGTTTGAACTTTTGTGCAAGATTTTGGGCATATAGCGCAATTTGCGTCATCCTGCTTCTTGACTGTCCGTTTATCTCAACCACTTCGTCAAGATAATCGTTAACGGATTGTATCAGGATTCTCCTTCCCAATGCCTCAAGCCAATACGCCCCGTCGTCTCTGATAGAATAATGCTCATCAGTTATTGCCCTTTGGCGGAGCAACTGTATCACAACATAATCAATCCATACTCTGTATAGTTCAATAACGTCATATACCAATACGGGTCTGTTGTAGTCGTCCCTGTGCATTACTCCTACGTATGGGTCTATGCCGGCTTTGATCAGTGCGCCTTCGATTTTGCCGTACAGAAGTCCATATCCGTAATTTAGCAACGCATTGGCAATGTCGGTGGCAGGATGTTGTGTTCGTTTTTCAAATCTGTATTCAGAGGGTATAAAGTCGTTGATTGATGTGAAATAAATCTTTGATGCAACACCTTCCCAGCCTCTTAGTGTCGCAGCTACATCCGATACGATACGCCCCTCTGCAGTTTGAATCTTCGTGCGATAATCCTCTAGTTTGCGTATTGGCTTGTTGATGTTTATGCGAGTGCCGTTATTATTTTCTTCCGAACTCAACATGAGCAAGATAGCCTGCTGGTTTTCAATCTTCCGTCTCAATACGTCTTTTATCCAGTCTACGGCATCGCTGGAGAAAGTGAAAGAAATTTGTCCCTTTCTGATTGTCGATACAGAACCGTATTTCGGGCTCCATATTCGTGCGATGGGCTTGCCGGATCTGTCGTTGAACATCACGTCGATTTCTTGTTCCACGGCCAGCATCACTGCATCGCTGGTTATCTGAGCTCCTCGGCTGATTTGTATTGATGTAATGCCGCTTGCAGGTATTCTCTGTCTGCCGTCAGCGTTCGTTATCACAAACCCTTCGTTGTCACGGCTTAAAGATACTCCAAAATTATTTATGACAAGTTCCATAGGCTGTTTCCTTTTATCATATGTTCACTTTTTTATTCCAATATTTTAGTTATGCGCCATTTGCCGTATTCTGTCTTACACGCTAATGCCCGTATTTCTTGTCCTTCACAAAGATTGTGTTCATAACGTAGTTTGGCCGGCACATAATATTTGTAATCAATGAAGGCGTAATCTCCATAGCGTGGTAGAGTCACCATTCCGCTGATTTCCGTTTCTTCATCATTCCTTTTTCTTATTGGAGTAGATGAATGTCTGGCAAAATCAATAGTGAGAACTATAGGCCTGTGGTTTACTATGTTGAATCTTACCATAAAAACGTCACCCACTTTTGCTCCTTTTCCCAATCTTGAGACTGAAACATTCAGCGACACCTTTGGCGAAGATGAATAAAGATTTGCTTTGCGTGTCCCCCTTACTGTGATTTCTTTTAAATAGGTCATTTCAACAGGCTCCAGGCGTCCATACACTATTTCTTCAGCTTTCTGTGCATAGGTACAATAGAATGCCGTAGCATCCGAGGCTGCAGCCACTCCGCTCAGTTTGTTTTGCAGGATATAAGCATCCCCGCATATTCTCCAGTTGTTGCTTTTGTACGTTTCGAAGAGCTTGTTAATTTCCATTGCCGCATGTGGTGGGTCGTTGTCAACTAGAAGCTCGGATAGTTGAAGATGCAGGTTGCCTTTGAATCTTTCATCGCTTACCAATGTTGCAGCTTTGCAGCAGAAAGCGATTTTCTCTTCAGCGTCCTGGGAAACATACATCATGTTTTTCCAGATATACCATTGTGGGTCAGTCTTTAGAATGTGGATGAAAACCTTGCGTGCCGCTTCCGCCTCACCTTTCCAATAATGCAGAAGACCGATATACATATCGATGAATTTGTTCTTGCTGCATTTTTGTTTAACTTCCTCGAAGAAAGGCATCAGCAGAGAGGCATAATGTGGCGACTTCGTTGATTTCATTATATTGTATATCCTTGTGGCGAGTTTTTCTGCCAAAGAGTCATACCGAATAACCTGTGAGTCTGTTTTTATTTCGTTGCCAATGAAGTCTTCCGAGCGCAAGCTGCATATGTTATATCTGATGCAGAATGCGAGAAAGTCAAATTCTGTGTTCTTTTTCGACAGTTCAATCATCTGTACGAGAAAAAGTGAGCGTACGAGAGATGGTTGTTCAAGGTGTGAAAAGAAGAATTTTGAACAAACCTCGATATTTTCGGTCGAGATATTGCCGACCATTTGTTTCAAATATCTGTATATAATCCAAGCGCACGACAAATTGAAGGTTTCAGGTACTACATCGTTTGCTATCGTTTCCTTTGCGGTTTCATAAGCCTTCACATAGTCTTTCGCCTTGTATAGGTCTGAAGCTGCGCTCATTGCTTGGCATTTCGCTCTCAATGTGTCATCATCCATATCCAGTCCTCCTCAAAAAATAGTAGTCTGGGAGTCTGAACAAAGTCAGACTTTCAGATTTAAGTTTTATCGTTCGCAAATATATGTATTAATTCGATACAATCAAAGTTTTCTGAATGTTTATCGCATATAAGTTAGCAAAAACATTTGTCTTAATCCTTGTTTTATTGGACCATGCTCTCTGAGGTTCATATCTGCGTATCTGGCGATAAAGAAGTAAGTCTTAATCCTTGTTTTATTGGACCATGCTCTCTGAGACCGTTAAGTATGTGAGTATGTTCACAGATAACGAGTCTTAATCCTTGTTTTATTGGACCATGCTCTCTGAGATTGATAGTAAGTTTTCTTGCAATATCATTCATTGCAGTCTTAATCCTTGTTTTATTGGACCATGCTCTCTGAGAGTGCAAAAGTAGGTGGTTAACGTCTTTGACCAAAGTCTTAATCCTTGTTTTATTGGACCATGCTCTCTGAGTGACAAGAATGTCACAGCAATCAAGGCTGTTATCATGTCTTAATCCTTGTTTTATTGGACCATGCTCTCTGAGGACTATACGGATATTCTTCCTGAACGATAGCCGCAGTCTTAATCCTTGTTTTATTGGACCATGCTCTCTGAGTATTAATATTGCATGGATATGTTTTAGTGTGTAGTGTCTTAATCCTTGTTTTATTGGACCATGCTCTCTGAGGATTTACTTTAAGAACAAACAAGATGCTATTGATGTCTTAATCCTTGTTTTATTGGACCATGCTCTCTGAGAACAAGTAGTAAAACTGTTCATCAATATGTTTAAGTCTTAATCCTTGTTTTATTGGACCATGCTCTCTGAGTTTATACCTGAGAAAGAACAAAATGAAGATGGATAGTCTTAATCCTTGTTTTATTGGACCATGCTCTCTGAGGGGTATTATGTTATTAGTGTTTATGAATAGTTTGTGTCTTAATCCTTGTTTTATTGGACCATGCTCTCTGAGAGGATATAAGGAAACTTTGTGCCAAAAATGGTATAAAAGGTCTTAATCCTTGTTTTATTGGACCATGCTCTCTGAGCGGTCAATCCCGTGCTCACCACCACCGTGGGCGATATGTCTTAATCCTTGTTTTATTGGACCATGCTCTCTGAGAGCAAAAATAGTAAATGCTTGTTATTTAGCATATTACAGGGGTTTCTATATATATATTAACTTTTGAAGACCTAAAAAATGTACCTTTTTCGACTGCAAATATACGATAAATGCTTCAACAATAGCATGAGGAGGCATTAAATAATAAAAAAAATGTAAATGCCCAAAGAGAAAAATGTTAACTGTCCTTTCATAACCAGTATACGAATCAATGTTCCCCTTTTTGCCTGTTTTATGTTTTTGTGAAAAAAACAAAAGGAAAAACTTGCCTTGAGATAGTGTTTTTTTTATATTTGCAAGTGCTAAACAGAAATCGAAAAATCTATTACTTTTGCCTATGAATCATAAAATACCATCAGCTTTCGTCCTTTTTTTAGGTAGTTCTAATATACATTGGTAGTTGAGTTGATGTGTGTTTGTCGTTTACAGAAGTTTTTAGAATGGCGGTGTCTCATAATATAGATAGTATAGGAGTGATAAAACAAAAATAAAGATTTTATGCTTATGGAGAAGTGTAGATATTTATATGGAGCTTCGATACAGGGAATCCAGAGCTTTATTTTCCAAACCGACCGGCTAAAGGATATTGTCGGTGCCAGCGAGCTGGTGGAGCAAGCCTGCACAGAAGTTTTCAGAAATGAATTTTTTGATGAAAAGACATGTGAACTTATCGTCAGTGCGGCAGGAAACGTGAAGTGCGTATTCCCTGACGAGAATATGTGCAAGAAGGCAGTATTGTCATTTCCGAAGCGAGTGATGGAGAAAGCCCCTGGTGTGACAATTAGTCAGGCCGTGGTTAGGATGACAGACGACGATTTTTCGGGAGCAATTGATGAACTTGAGCGACGATTGCACTCCCAACGCAATCGTCGCTCAAAGCCATTGGCCTCTGGACTTATGGCAATGGAGCGTTGTAGACGCACGGGAATGCCGTCAATCAATGCTATTGGCGCAAAAGACAGGATAGACGAAGGCTGCTACCTCAAAGGCAAGGCCCTGGCAGATTCAGCAAACAGTAAAGGGGCCACAAGCAAATTGTATGAAAAACTGTATGGAAATCATTTTTCTTTAAAGAATGCAACCGACATAACCACTCTCACGGGACAAAACGACTGGATAGCCATAGTGCATGCCGATGGTAATGGTCTAGGTGAGGTGGTTGCTAATATAGGTAAAGATCCTGGTAAACTGAAGCAGTTCTCGGAGAAACTCAATGAAGCGACGATCAAGTCTGCCCAGGCTGCATGCAAAGAATGCTTAGGCGATACCGACGAGCTCCTCGTGCGTCCTGTTGTGATAGGCGGCGACGATCTTACCGTTGTATGCCGAGCTTCTATTGCCGTCGACTTCGTTAATAGTTATTTGCGTAATTTCGAGAAAAACAGTCTCGACCTCACTAATCATGCATTGACGGCCTGTGCAGGAATAGCCTTCATAAAGTCTTCTTATCCCTTCTCCTATGGCTACGACCTCGCCGAAACATTGTGTGGCGTGGCTAAAAAGGATGCCAAGTCAGCAGAAATGAAATATGCCAACGGCGGCAAAGCCCCGTCCTGCCTTATGTTCCACAAAGTGCAGAGCAGCTTCATAGAAGACTATGGCGTTATAGAGCGCAAGGAACTCACTGCTTCCTGTGATTGCTCTTTCCGCTTCGGCCCATATTATCTTGATGAGCAAGAAGACCGTTGGACGATAGACATGCTGCAGCATGATGCCGATGCACTCTCCATAGAGTCAAACAATGCTATAAAGACAAGTGTCAGAGAATGGTTGACATTGATGGGCGAGAGTCGCGGCAAGGCTCTGCAGAAGGAGAATAGAGTGAATATGCTTGATCGGTATACCAGAGAGCAGAAGGAACTCTTTGTCGAGCTGACAGCGGAGCGTAAAGGGAAACGTTTCCCTGCCTACGATGTGTTGGCATTGCAGACGATAAAGAATCAAGTAACCAAATGAGCAGACTATGACTAAGACAATTAATATTACGATACGCTTCTTCTCGCAATGGCACTGCGGAAGTGGTACGTCCGCCGGAGCGGATGTAGACGAACTTGTGGTGAAAGACAAGAATGGAATGCCTTACATTCCAGGAAAGACACTCAAGGGACTGATACGTGAGGCAGTAGAAGACTATGTGTCATTCTCTTCACAAAGAGATGTGTTAGGAATGTTGTTGGCAGAGACCTTCGGCAAAGAGTTGGGTGAGGCTCCGGAGCAGACGGCAGGATGTGTCCATTTTGGCAATGCCGTGTTGGCAGAAGCCGAATATGAGGCAATAGTGGGGAATCATGCCCAACGATATATGTACAACAAGATAACCACTACCGCCATTGATGACGACGGTATAGCCAAAGATCATAGTCTGAGGAGCATGGAGGTAGTGTTGCCCTGCATATTGTATGCAAGCATAACCGGCGTGCCAGAGGAATTGGCCGTCATCCTGTCGGAAAGTCTCGGCATGATAAAGCGTATGGGGCAGAAGAGAAACCGCGGATTGGGCAGATGTGAAATCAAGGAAGGAGGCAATATATGATAAGAATCAAGTTTGAGTGTGAACTGCTGTCGGATGTCATAATAAACCAAAGTGCGGCAACTGACGGCAACAACAGTACTCAGGATTTCATTCCGGGCAATTCTTTCCTTGGTATCGTGGCCTCCCACTATGCTGAATACAGTAAAGAAGACGCCATGACACTGTTTCATAGTGGGAAAGTGCGTTTCGGTGATGCACATCCAGAAAGCCAGATGAAGCCAGGCTTCAGAACTCTGCGCATACCGGCGTCTCTATACTATCCCAAACTGAAGTCACAGACTGATGTGTGCTATGTGCATCACTTGTATGATAGAAACAAAGACAAACATAATGATGGCAGACCGCAACAACTGAAGCAGTGTCGCAATGGCTTCTTCGCTTTTACTTCTGGTTGTGGATATCCGGCAGTGTTGGACAGAAGTTTTGCATTGAAGTCGGCATACAACCGTAGTTTGCGTCGTTCACAAGACGAGAAGATGTTTGGCTATGAGTCGCTCGATGCAGGTAGTATTTTTCTGTTTGATGTGGAGATTGATGATGACCGGCTCGCAGATGTGGTGAGAGATAATCTCGTAGGCCGTCATCATATTGGCCGCTCCCGCACAGCGCAGTATGGCGAAGTGCTCATACGTGAAAAGGATTACGAAGAAGCGTGTTCCCACCTTGACAAGATAAAGATTGGCGGTTCTGACTATGTCGCCGTTTATGCCGATGGCAGACTCATCTTCATTGATGAGGATATGGAACTGACCCTGCAGCCGATGGCACGAGACCTTGGCATCGAGAATGGAGAGATAGACTGGAGCCAGTCGCAAGTACGCACCTTCCAGTATGCACCATGGAACGGTAAGCGCACTACAAGAGATACCGACAGGCTCGGCGTTGAGAAGGGAAGCGTGTTTCTTGTCAAACTCAATGGCGACTGCGGTCTGTTACAGAGTCGTTATGTAGGTGCATATCAGAATGAAGGCTTTGGCAAGGTGATTTACAATCCAGATTTTCTTGATGCTGTAGAAGGGGAAAATGGTGAGGCTAAAGTACAGTTGCTGGAACCAGATACAAACTTAGGTCCCAAATTCCAACAGCCTCTATGCGGCACTCCTCTGCTCGATTACATTTATCGCAGACAACTCGCCCATGAGGCAGATGTCTATATATATGAGAAAGTGAATGACTTTGTCAAGAGCAATAAGAAACTGTTCGGAAGCAATGACGACAAATTCCCGTCGCAGTGGGGACAGATTCGAGAGATTGCTTCCAGATGCAAAGTCGGTGATGAGATAAGGAAAGAACTACTTGGTGAGGGCGGATACCTCCGTCATGGCGTAGCAGAGGAAAAGTGGAAGAAATATGGGCGTCTCGAAAGACTCAGTAACTTCATGGATGACATCGAATCTTCCAAATTTGGTGACATATTGAGTAAAGCACTTGTAAACCTGTCGTCAGAGATGGCAAAAATGAAATGACACTATGGAAAAGGAAAACAAAAGATATGAATATAGACACATCGCAAGGATTGTGGTTGAGGCAGCCACTCCAATAGCCGTTGGCAGTGGTGTGTCGGATGTTGTCACCGACTCTCCGGTGGTAAAGGACATCAACGGACTTCCATATATTCCAGGAACTTCATTGGCAGGCGTTATACGCCATGCTTTGGACTTGGGTAGACGGGAAGACGAGACGAACTTCTTTGGCTATCATGACAAGGATGGCGGACGCGGGTCACGAATAATCTTCACTGATGCAGTGATGATTGGTAAAGACGGGCTCGCTGTTGACGGCATACGCCAGATAGATCCATCCGATGATTTTTATGGTTGGTATCAAGAACTGCCAGTTCGCAACCATGTGAGGATAAACGAGCATGGAGTGAACGACAAGAATGGCAAGTTTGACAACGAAGTTGTTTACATGGGCACACGTTTCGTCTTTGAGATAGAGCTGTTGTCAGATCAGGAAAATGATTCTTGGTTTGACAAGACTCTTGCCATGCTTTATCGTAACACGATGCGCATAGGTGGAGGAACTCGCTGCGGATATGGCAAGATGAAAGTAGTCAGTTGTCTGCGTGCAGACCTCAATCTTACGGAAGCGTCCGACTTGGCGGCTTATATAAAGAAACCATCCTGTCTGTCGGAAAAATGGGAAGCCTTTGCTGAATGGCAACCATCAGCAGCCGATGTTCGTGATGACGGATGGATTACTTATACGTTGAGGTTGCAGCCACAGGATTTTTTCCTCTTCGGTTCTGGCTTTGGCGATGATGATGCAGACAACACTCCGGCTGCCGAGCGGGTAGTGGAGTGGGGAAACGGAATCCCATGCTTCTCTCAACAGAGAGCCTTGGTGCCGGCTTCTTCAGTGAAAGGTGCATTGGTTCATCGCACGGCATATAATTACAACAAGCAGAACCGCTTGTTCATTGGAAACGAAAGCGCATGTGCCGGTGACAAAAATCCGGCAGTTGCTGCGGTGTTCGGCTCAGCAGGCGGTGATGGTCAAAGTCGCGGTTCTCGTGGCAATATAATCATGAGTGATGTCATTGGAAAAGAAAAATGCGACAAACTTTTCTTCCATGTCAAGAACGACTATTTCTCTGGTGGAACAATAGATGGAGCATTGTTTCAGGAGAAGAGCGTCTTTGGGAAAGATACCATATATGAGGAAGAGATTTTTGTGAGGAAAGACGCTCTTGAGGATACTGGTGTGAGAGAAGCCTTTGAACAGAGCCTTAGAGACATCTGCAGTGGGCTATTGCCGCTTGGCGGATGTGTAGGACGAGGTAACGGATTCTTTACAGGAGAACTATTAAAGGATGGAGGCAAGATATGAAAGAGATAAAGGCAGCAACATACGAGGGCTATCTATGGTATAGCGATGAAAACAAACCAGAGGTATTCCTTGGTGACAAGATGGTGGAGAAGATAGAATTGGATGATTGCTCCAATCCGTTTGTCGTTGAGGGTAATCTCTGGAATGCGGAAACGCATGAGTCTATAATGATACGCTATATAGACGGACGCTATTTTGTGCGTCATACTGTTGTAGCGGATAAAGAACTTCTTGGCATCGATGACCGAATGCTTGATTCTGTCGCAGGAAAGATCAACGATCTCGTGGCTACAACAGTGAAGGAATATCTTCCGCATCGTCTCGAAGGTGTCAAGGCATTGCGCTTTCTGCAGTATTGGCAGGGTGAAGAGGATGCAATGTGTGAGGGAATGGCGGCACTTCGTCCGTCGAAACTCGTTTTTGTAGGATTTAACAAGTAAGGAGGAACAACTATGGTTAACAAAATATCTGCACCATATAATTTTGTGCCGCTCAATGAGTTCGTTTTCGTTCCCGACTGGGCAGATGATGTGTCGCAGGACATTCCGTTTGCTGATGGCGAAGACGGGTATATAGAAGTGACTTGGAAGAATGTCTCGCCTTTGTGTATTCGTGATGCCTCTGGCGCTGATGGCGAGAACTATTCTATGCATGTGAAGATGTCCGACGGCAGTCGCCTTTATTTCATTCCGGGGTCAAGTCTCAGGGGAATGCTTCGGAACTCCCTTAGCGTAATGAGCTTCGGGCGGTTGACGCAGTATGGGAATAAATACTTCGGACATAGAGAATTTCATACAAAGAAAACTGATAATAATGAATATCAGAATCAGATGTCGAAAGTGCGATATGGTTGGCTTGAGGGAGATTATGATGGTTATAAACTATATATGTGCCTTGGTGAAGCCGATAAGATATCTATTCAAAAAGTGAGAGAAATCGCTCTTGATAGAGAATATGACAAATATAAGTATGCTTGGGAAAGAAATCAGGCAATAGGAAATAATACATTTCCTAAAAAGGAGAAAGACGGGATTGTTTATAGAGTATTCGCTACGGGGCAGATGCATAATAAGAACAACGAGTTGTTGATCCCAGAAGCAGATGAAAACAGTTTCGTTCGTTTTGGCATTGACGATGAGGCAATAACATCATTCTTCACAGTATACAGCAATACGTCCGGCTTTGAAAACTATAGGGCGATGCTTGAATGTGGAAAGCGGATACCAGTCTCGTTTATAAAAGACGGTTCTCACTATGTTCTTGGTATGGGCAGAATGATGCGTTATCCTCACAAATATAGTGTGGCGGATTTGATAGAGAATGTGCAGAAAAGGGATGATGCTGCAGGTCGTGACTTGGCAGATGTTATTTTTGGATGGGTCGATAGAGACCGTTCGCTTAAGGGGAGAGTGCAGATAGGCAATGCATTCGCCTCTCGTCCGCTGATGGATGAAGAACTTTGTGCCGAGGTCAGTGGTGTTCTCGGAACTCCGAAACCATCATTCTATCCGTTGTATCTGAAACAAGATGAGAAACCATATAAAACCTATTCAACTGAGGGGGCAACAATAAGTGGAACGAAACGTTATAGAATACATAAAGGAGCCTCTGTTACAACCTTGCCGCAGGGTAATGGCAACATAAAGACAATGAGTCGAATCAACCCCGTTCCGGCAGGACAGACCTTCAAGATGCGCATCGTGGTTCATAATATGAGAAAAATGGAAATCGGTGCCTTGCTTTCAGCAATCACCTTCAATCATACTCAAGGCACTTATCACAACATCGGCAGTGCCAAAGGATTTGGTTACGGCAAGATGGAATGTGCAGACTTGTCGTTGCATGGCTTCGCTTTTTCAGAAGAAGAATATCTCAAGGCATTCGAATATGAAATGTCATTGTTCACTAAGGCCAAGTATTCGTGTCTGTGGAGCGAGACTACTCAAGTCAAATCGCTTGTCGCAATCATGTCGGAGCATGAAGGCAACGATGTGAGGATGATGGAGATGGACAAGAATAGGCCTCCACTGCAAAAGAATGAGTACGAGTATTACAAAACTAATTTCAGTAAACTCGAAGAAACAGACAAAAATGTAACCACATATTTGAATGATGATGATGTCGCAGGTTTGGAGGAAAGTGTGAAGCGTGTTGAAACTGCCAAACTCAGAAAAAGGTTTGTTGTTGAAAACGCTAAAATTTATGATGATATTAAAGCTGATGTCAAGTCAGGCAACTTCCAGTCAGCCATAGAATCATTAGACCGCTTGATAAATGATATGCTCATTCAAGGTGTTGACAAATCCGATGAAGAAACATGGAGGACCGACATTGTGGAAAAGCAGAAAGCAAAGGAGGCAGAAGAGACACAAAAGAAAGTGGAAGCGCTAAACGAGAAAAATAAGCAGCAGTTGTCTGGCGGTCTTGCTAATTTCATTGAAGAAAAGAATCCGCTGACGGATAAATACAAGGTGGACAAGTGGAAGACATGCGATTCAAAAATCAAGCAATGGCTCAAGAAAAAGAGCACATCATCGCTAGATGATGACGAGAAGCAGACTTTGGAGAAGACCATTCGCCGTCTGTATGTCGAACAGGACAGATCGGAGAAGAAAGACTGGAAGGTGGAATACGACAAGAATAAGATATGGAAAGCCATAAGAGGATATCTTGGCGAAGAGCGTGCGATGTCTCTTTATAAGAGTATGGAGGGATGATGTGATGGAGATAAAGACAATGTCGGTAGTGTTCAAGAACCGACTTTCTTTTCGTGAGGTGCCATTGCTGCGAGGTGCATTGTTGCATCTGGCGAATGGTGATTCAATGTTGTTTCATGACCATATTGGCGATAAGCTCCGCTATAGGTATCCCCTCGTGCAGTATCGTGAATTTGGCGGATATGCTTCCTTGTTCTGCCTTGGCGATGGCGTGGTGGCAGTAGAGGGTCTTCTTTGTGCGGCATCTTCGGCAGAAGTGCGTATTGGCAGGAGAGAGGAGAAACTGCTTGTAGACAGCGAGACGAGGCTGAATGATGAACTATCCTTGTCGGATGTCTTTCAGGAATATACCATTCGTCGCTACCTTCCCCTCAATCAGGAGAACTACGCCAGGTATAAGACTCTCGACAGTATCGTGGACCGTTATCAGATGATAGAAAAGTGCCTGATTGGCAATATCCTTTCGTTTGCCAAGAGTATGGGCATGTTCTTTGATCAGCAGATAGAAGTGAAGATACAGGATGTGGCAAATACGCATGAGTATACATACAAGAAAGTGAGAATGCTCGGCTTTGATTTGAAATTCAAAGCGAATGTCTCCCTTCCTCAGCATATCGCCTTGGGTAAGGGAGTCAGTATAGGATTTGGAGAAATATTTTGCAAATGAAGAAAATACAGATAGCGTTGGTGAGCAAGGAAACGCTCCCCGTTTTTTATATGATAAATGAGCTACGGCCTGATGAGGTGTATCTTGTCGGCACTAAAGAAACTCAAAACGAGATGCACTATATAAAGGCAGTAGCAAAGAGTATAGGTGTGGTTTGTCATGAACTGACAACCCAACCCGACAGTATGCAGGATTGCATGAGGGTGTGCGACAGTGTTCATGCCCGTAATGTTGAAGGTGATTGTGAGTATTGCTATAATCTTACGTGTGGAACTAAGCTTATGGCTTTTGGCGCATTGATCTGCGCACAGAGCCATAAGGCGAATGCAGTATATACAGATGTCAGCTCTTATACCGATTTCTCGGATTTTGAGCGCCACGACATCACCAAGCTGCTCTCCACCGACACCATGATAGCCATGCAGGGACAGAAAGTTAAAGCCAAGGAAATATACCATTATGATGCAGAGCGTACTGAGTGTGCCAACGAAGTGCGCAATTTCATCGAGAACCATCCTAAAGAATATAAAGTCTTGATGACCAATTATATAGACTATAAATACTTGCCTAATCCTTTCAGGGTCGGGAAACTCCTTTATTATAGAGATGGTGGTAGACTCGTAGTGGAATACGACGATGTGGAAGTTTTTTCTTCCGACTACAAAGACGCTTTCAAGATGTTGCTTGAAGGCAGATGGTGGGAGACGCTCGTGGCAAATGTCGTTGCCAAATGGGCTGGTGAGGATCGTGAGGTATGGACTAATGTACGTTTTGAGCCTAACGCCAAAACACAGCGCAATGACAAGAACGAGATAGACGTGCTGGTGAATATCGGCAATGCATTGCTCTTTGTGGAGTGTAAGTCCGGCTCTTTCACGCAGGATAACATATACAAGTTGAGCAGTGTGTTCAAGACCTATGGCAGCTATAAGTCAAGAGGTGTCATAGTTTCATATCGCTCCAATGTCATTAAACCCGACTTGGAAGAAAAAGCGAAAGAGGAACGCGTGTCGTTGCTTGTGCCGAATCGTAGTATGGCAGATTTGTTTGTGAAGTTAGACAAAGTAGTTAACACCTTAAAATCCTGATTCCTATGGCAAGAAAAGTCTTTATTTCGGTGCTCGGCACCGGGTTTTATGGAAAGTGCATATATAAGCGTGATGAGTTTGAATCAGACAATACCCGCTTTATTCAGCAGGCAACATTGCAGATGCTGACCAATAGTGATTCTTGGACATCCGACGACCATGGCTATATATTGCTTACACAGAAAGCAGAGGTCGACAATTGGATAGTCAAAGGCGATGAACGTGAAAAATTCAGCAATGCCGGAAAAGAGGAGTATATCGGTCTTGAGAAAACCATCGGTGGCATGAATCTCCCATTTGCCGTAGAAGGCATCAGCATCCCCGACGGTAATGATGAAGACGAGATATGGCAGATTTTCGATATTGTGTTCGAAAAACTTCAGGATGGCGACGAGTTGTATTTCGACATTACCCATGGCTTCAGATATCTTCCGATGCTCGTTCTCGTGTTGGGAAACTATGCCAAGTTCTTGAAGAATATCAAGGTGAAGAGCATCACGTATGGAAATTTTGAAGCTCGGAATAAGGAGGCCGTTCCGAATGTCGCTCCGATAGTTGACATCACTTCATTCTCCGCGTTGCAGGATTGGACATTCTCTGGAGCTTCATTCGTAGAACAAGGACATGTGCGTAATTTTACGGAATCTATATCATTGTCATTAGGTAATAGTTCTGTCGTTTCCAAAAGATTGATAGAGTATGTTCGAAAACTTAACAAAGATCTGAATACTTTTGAAGAGCAGATTTCCACATGTCGTGGAAATGAACTTTTCAGTGGAAATAATGTTTGCGAGGCAAAAGAATTGATAGATAAGGTAATGGGACAGTCGCATATACCCAAACCTCTGCTGAAGATATTGGATGTTATAAATGATGCCATAATTCCTTTTGATAAGGATACTATAGATAATTTACGCAGTTCTTTAATCTGGTGCAAGCGATATAAACTGATACAGCAAGGGTATACACTTTGCCAAGAGAGTATCATTACTTATGTCTGTATGCAGCTCAGTGACCTTAACCCTTATAAGGAAGAAAAGGGTGGGGGCAGAAGATATAGAGACTATTGGTCTGCAATTTTAGGTATGAGTGTTGGCGATGCAAAGAATGAAAGTTCTTGGAAAGGTGATATTGCCAAGAACAGGAATTTGAGCCGTTCCCTGCTTGGTATGGAATGGGTCCGTGAAGCAAGAAAAGGATATGAACGTATAAAGCAGAAAAGGAATCAACTTAATCATGCTGGATTTACGGGAAATGTGTCATCGCATGATATTATAAAGTCGTTTGATAAAAGCATAGACTGGTGTGTCGGTTTCTTTGATGAGGCATTGACAGCTCCGGTAGTTGATACATCAACGCTACATAAGCTTTTCATAAACCTTTCAAACCATCCGTCTTCGCAATGGAAAGAAGAGCAACTGTGTGCAGCGAGAGAATATGGTGATATTATGGATATGCCCTTTCCGCAGATCAATCCGGATGCAACGGCAGAGGATGTGAATTCTATAGCTAATGCCCTTGTTGATAAAATTAAGGTGTTGGGGGATGATAATGATGTCGTTGTGCATGTTATGGGCGAGATGGGTCTTACATACAAACTTGTGAGAAAACTCGGCTTCTTGGGTATTCGCTGCGTATGCTCCACCTCTTATCGTGTGGTGAAAGACGAGGAGGATGGCAAGAAGGTCGTGGAATTCCATTTTGAAAGATTCAGAGAATATGAGTAAGAAAGAAAAGTTTGAGCTTTCTCACGACCAGAGATCTGTGATGGCTCGTTTTATAGAGTTCGTCAACGGCAGCGGCAGCGTCTTTATCCTTAAGGGATATGCCGGAACGGGAAAGACCACTATGGTGAAGGAGATGGTGAAAATGCTCAAAGAAGAGAAGAAACCATACCGTCTGCTTGCCTCTACCGGCAGGGCTGCCAAGATTCTTCACGACAAGACGATGGAGGAGACGAGCACGGTGCATAGCTGCATATATAAGTATTCCGACTTCAATCAGGATTTGGATAAGGTTGTGGATGAGCGTGAGCGCAACAAAGGGGTAGACTCCACTGGGCAGCTCTTGCTTAATTTCACTCTTTCGGTGGTAGACAATAGCAATGTCACCACCTACTATATCATTGATGAGGCTTCGATGGTGGCCGATGAGGAGGATAAATCGGCTTTTCAGGCAGCTTTCGGCAGCGGCAGGTTGCTTTGCGACCTGTTGGAGCATGACCCCAGCGGTAAATATATATTCATTGGCGATGTGTGTCAGTTGCCTCCTGTGCTTCAGACTGTCTCGCCGGCATTGTCGGTTGATTATTTCAAGAATACATTCGGATATGATGCCGTTGAAGTTACACTGACGGATATTAAGCGGCAGCAATCGGGCAATGACATAGTTCTTGCCTCTCAGAAACTGAGGCGTCTTTATGAATGCCCTCAGCCATGGACTTGGGCCAAGTTTCCGATGAAAGGTTTCAAGAATATCCATCTCCTCGATAGCCAGGCAGAACTGGTGCAGATGTATATTGAGCGAGTGAAGAAGTATGGGTATAACGACTCTACTCTGATTTGTTTTTCAAACCGACTTTGCGATACCTTGACGCGTATCATTCGTCCTGCTTTGGGGCTTAACTCCTCGCAGCTACAGAAGGGAGACCTGCTTCTTGTCACTCAGAACAACTATATATCAGGCTTGATGAATGGCGACCAGGTAGTGGTGGATAGTGTTCAGGTGAAAGAGCAGCGTGCCGGACTGACGTTCCTTGAGGTCTCCTTCCATGAAGTGCTTACTGGCAAGGAATATTCTCAGCTCATGATAGCTGATATCCTCTATGCCAATCAGACGAACCTCTCCCAAGTGCAGCAGAAAGAGCTTTTCGTGGAGTTCTTCATAAGGATGAAGAAAAAAGGAATAAAACAGAAGAGTGATCTGTTCAACAAGATGATGATGTGCGACCCCTATCTCAATGCGTTACGTGCCGTGTTTGGCTTCGCGCTCACCTGTCATAAGGTGCAGGGAGGAGAATGGGATAACGTCTTTCTCGATATTCCGAGGTCTTTCCCCAAGCGGGAGAAGCCTTATGTGTATCAGTGGGTGTATACAGCCATGACCCGTGCCCGCAAGGAACTGTATCTTGTAGATGATTTCTATATCATGTAGCTTAGATATTTTTTCCCCAATCGGTTGTATAGGTTTCCTCGGAATGACCGGTTTGGTTATAATCGCTCTTTGACATTCTGTTTCTTTTTGTGGATATAGTTGGTTTTTATGAAAATAAATTGTTTCTAATTAGCTGCATATTTTGTATTTTTGCAGCAGGAAAGGTACATTTTTTCAGTGTTGAAAAGTTAAATATTGTATAAATCGCATTGTAATCTATTGATATATAAGTCTTTAAGAATTTTGCTCTCCGAGAGTATGGTCCACTAAAACAAGGATTAAGACCTTATGAGAAAGCCATCATTCGAACAGTTTGGAGAACTCCGAGAGTATGGTCCACTAAAACAAGGATTAAGACAACACTTTTGGTTCCACCTACTCTTCTTCGGCGGCTCCGAGAGCATGGTCCACTAAAACAAGGATTAAGACAAGATGTTTGTAGTACTTCTCGTAAGTCTCAATAGACTCCGAGAGCATGGTCCACTAAAACAAGGATTAAGACCCGTTGATGTCGACATAGCTAACCGCGTAACGTTTGCTCCGAGAGTATGGTCCACTAAAACAAGGATTAAGACTTTTCAAAATCGGCGATAGACTCGCACTCTACTCTCCGAGAGTATGGTCCACTAGAACAAGGATTATGCACTTTAGTTAACATTCCATTTGTATATGTCTCCATTGATGCCGTTGGTTTGTTTTGTCGTTCTATCTCAAGGGGGGACAGTTTTTAATTCTCGATAACTCGCTATTATTCTTACCCCTCCCCCTCAGGCGGAATCCACTCTTCCCCAAAATCACAATCCAGGCGGGCCTGATGGCCGATTAAGGCTAAACCAGGCGTCATTACCGGTATTTGGCTCCTCTTCTATCAAAAAAAATGAATTTCCTTTGCCTCTGTCAAAGCTTTCTTATAACTTTGCCCAAAGTTTTGCGCCAGACTGTTCTGGCTGTTGTTTAACCTATAAATCTGAAATAAGAATATGCCATTTACGAACAATGTCATGATTGTCCGTCACAAGCTGTTGACCGAACTTGTGAAGCTATGGAAAAATGACGAATTAGTAGACCGCATTGACCGTCTGCCTATCCAATTGAGTCCCCGCCGTTCAAAACACGAAGGACGTTGCTGTGTACACAAAGAGAGAGCAGTATGGAGATATAAGTCACTTCCGTTGTTGGGCATGACGATGGAAGACGAAACCGACGAGCTGACACCACTCTCAGAATTTGCTTTCCGCGCCATGAAGAGAGCCGGCAGCGGTGCACCGAGAGAAGATATCCTTACCGTTATCGACGAGGCTTGTTCATCCTGCGTTCAGATCAATTATGAAATCACCAATCTGTGCCGTGGATGTATCGCCCGCCATTGTATGACCAACTGTCCCAAGAAGGCCGTCCATCTGAAGAAGAACGGACAGGCATTCATCGACCACGACGCTTGTATCAGCTGTGGTATCTGCCACGACAGCTGCCCATACCATGCCATCGTATACATACCCGTTCCTTGCGAGGAGTCATGCCCGGTAAAGGCAATCAGCAAAGACGAGCGTGGCGTAGAGCATATCGACGAGAGCAAGTGTATATACTGCGGAAAATGTCTCAACGCATGTCCGTTTGGCGCCATTATGGAGGTATCCCAGGTATTCGACGTGCTCTATAGAATCCGTAACAAGAAGAAGCTCGTGGCCATCGTTGCCCCTGCAATCCTCGGCCAGTTCAAGGCAGAGAAAGACCAGGTCTACGGCGCACTCCGCGAGATGGGCTTTGCCGACGTCATCGAGGTGGCACAGGGCGCCATGGAGACCGTAGAGCGTGAGGGCCACGAACTGCTGGAAAGACTCGAAGAAGGCCAGCCGTTCATGACCACCTCTTGCTGTCCTTCATACAAGGAGATGGTGAAGAAACACGCTCCCGACATGGCGAAATACGTTTCCGACACCCGTTCGCCGATGTATTACACCGCCCGTCTGACAAAGCAGCAGCATCCAGACGCCGATGTAGTGTTCATCGGTCCGTGCGTTGCCAAGCGCAAGGAAGCCCAGAGCGACGAAGCAGTGGACTTCGTTCTCACATTCGAGGAAATCTCTTCCGTGCTCGACGGACTGGGCATCGACATGGGCACAACCGCTCCATATAGCATGGCGGTGCAGTCGGTGCGCGAGGCACATGCTTTCGGAGAGTTGGGCGGCGTGACAGGCGCCGTGAAGGCATATCTCAAGGAGAAAGCCGAGTCATTGCAGGCAATCCAGGTTTCCAACCTGACAAAGAAGAACATCGCCATGCTGCGAGCTTACGGCAAGTCAGGAAAGACTCCTGCCAAGTTCATCGAGGTCATGGCATGCGAGGGTGGATGTATCACCGGACCTTGCGTCCACAATGAGCTGAAAGCCGGAAAGCGCCAGTTCGACAAGGAATTGGGCAAGGAGACAAAGACCTATGATGATATGGATTGACAAACTACGCAGAGACCATGCTCTTGCGCCTGACGAATACCGGCAGCTGCTGGCAACGACAGACACCGATGCCGTGGAATATCTGCATCGGCAGGCGCGGGAGGTGGCTCTCAGGCAGTTTGGTCATGACATCTATATACGCGGACTGATAGAGGTGGGCAACCGCTGTCGCAACAATTGCTACTATTGCGGCATACGGGCATCCAACACGTCGGTGGCGCGTTACGAACTGACAAAGGAACAAATCCTGGCCTCTTGCCGGGAAGGCTATAAGCTGGGCTTCCGCACTTTTGTATTGCAAGGTGGCGAGAAGTCTGGCTCTTATGCTATGTGGGAAGACGTGGTCAGCGAGATACGCCTCGCCTATCCCGACTGTGCCATCACGCTCTCGCTGGGCGAGATGACGAGGAGCGAATACGAGGGACTGTTCCGTGCCGGCGCCAACCGCTATCTGCTGAGGCATGAAACCTACGATGCCGACCATTACCGCAGGCTCCATCCGGAGTCTATGTCAAGAGAACACCGGCTGCAATGTCTGCAATGGCTCAAGGAAACCGGCTATCAGACCGGCACCGGCATCATGGTGGGCAGCCCCGGACAGACTCTGGACCATCTGGTGGAGGACATCTGCTTCATCCAGCGTTTCCAGCCGCAGATGATAGGCATCGGACCCTTCATACCCCAGCATGACACACCCTTCAGGGATTGCCGTCCGGGAAGTGCCGACCTCACCTTGCGCCTGCTCTCCATCTTCCGTCTGATGTTCCCGTCGGTGCTGATACCAGCCACTACGGCGCTCTCCACACTCCTGCCCGACGGCAAGGCCCGGGGCATACTGGCTGGAGCCAATGTGGTGATGCCAAACCTCTCGCCGGCGGCATACCGCTCCAGCTATGCGCTCTACGACAACAAGGCAGCGATGGGCACGGAGGCAGCCGAAGGACTGGCCCTGCTGAAACAAGAATTGGATAAAATCGGGTATCGTATATCTACGGCTCGTGGGGATTTTAAATGAATAATGACATGGACAAGATCTTTAATCCTGCCTCCGGTGAGGCAGAAGAGTTTATCAACCATCAGGAGATTCTCGATACGCTGCAATACGCATCGGAGCATAAAAACGATCGGGAGCTGATAGAGAATCTGCTTGAGAAGGCGGCGAAATGCGGCGGACTGACCCACCGTGAGGCTGCCGTGCTCCTGGAGTGCGACGTCCCCGATCTGGTAGACCGCATCTTCCATCTGGCAAAAGAAATAAAGCAGCGCTTCTATGGCAACCGCATCGTGATGTTCGCACCGCTCTATCTCTCCAACTATTGCGTGAACGGCTGCGTATATTGTCCGTACCACGCCAAGAACAAGACCATACCCCGCCGCAAGCTCACCCAGGAAGAAATCAGGCGAGAGGTCGTAGCCCTGCAGGATATGGGTCACAAGCGTCTGGCGCTCGAAGCCGGCGAAGACCCGCGCAATAATCCTATAGAATACATCCTGGAGTCTATCCAGACCATATACGGCATCCATCACAAGAATGGAGCCATCCGCCGCGTCAATGTGAATATCGCCGCCACCGCGGTGGAGAACTACCGCCGCCTGAAAGACGCCGGCATCGGCACGTATATCCTCTTTCAGGAGACATACCACAAGAAGCACTACGAGGAACTCCACCCCAGAGGTCCCAAGAGCAACTATGCCTACCACACCGAGGCTATGGATCGCGCCATGGAGGGCGGCATCGACGATGTGGGCATCGGCGTTCTCTTCGGTCTCAACCTCTATCGCTACGATTTCGTGGGCCTCATGATGCACGCCGAGCATCTGGAGACAAAGTTCGGAGTAGGTCCACACACCATCAGCGTGCCCCGAATCTGTCCGGCAGACGATATTTCAACAGAGGACTTCCCCGACGCCATTTCCGACGAGATGTTCGAGCGCATCGTCGCCGTCATCCGCATCGCCGTTCCATACATCGGCATGATCATCTCCACCCGTGAGTCAGAGGCCGTGCGCCGCCGTGTGCTGGAGCTTGGCGTGTCGCAGATCAGCGGCGGATCGCGCACCAGCGTGGGAGGCTATGCCGACTCAAAGCCGGAGCATACCGAGCAGTTTGACGTCAGCGACCATCGCTCGTTGGACGAGGTGGTGGGCTGGCTGCTCGATCTGGGACATATACCGAGCTTCTGCACCGCCTGCTATCGTGAAGGACGCACCGGCGACCGCTTCATGTCGCTGCTCAAGGCCGGACAGATAGCAAACTGCTGCGGACCGAATGCCCTGATGACGCTGCAGGAGTATCTCGAAGACTATGCCTCGCCTGAGACCCGGGCGAAGGGACAGCAGGAGATTGCCAAGGCGCTGGAGCATATCCCGAACCCGAAGATAAAGGCGATTGCCACGAAGCGCCTGGAAGAGATAAAACAAGGAAAGAGAGATTTCAGATTCTGACATATATGGAGAATACACCACAGGTTTCCCGCTTGCATATCGCCCTCATAGGGCTGAGGAATGCCGGCAAGTCGTCACTGCTCAACGCATGGTTGGGACAGGACGTGTCTATCGTGTCCAGCGTGGCAGGAACTACCACCGACGCCGTGAGGAAGGCTGCCGAACTCCCCGGACTGGGAGCTTGTGTGATTATCGACACACCGGGATTTGACGACACCGACCAGCAGCTGGGACATCTGCGCGTTGGCAAGATGCAGGCTGCCGTGAAGCAGGCCGACATCGTCATTCTGGTGGCTGTCGGACCCGTGCTCACGCCGGAAGAACGGGAGTGGGCTTCTTGGCTCAAGCTCAAGAAGACCCCCTGGCTCCTTGTCCTGGGCAAGGCAGACACCATGGCGGATGCAGAACAGGCAGCCGACCGTCTGTCCGGCGAACTGGATGTGCCCGCCGTGGCTGTCAGCGCCTGGCGCCGCAGCGGGTTCTCCAAGATGATGCAGCTGCTGCTCCAGCTCCTGCCACCCGATTTCGGCAAGGAGACCATCACGGGCAGTCTTGCCGCTGAGGGCGACAGGGTGTTGCTCGTGATGCCACAAGACAAGGAGGCACCGAAGGGACGCCTTATCCTGCCACAGGTGCAGACCATCCGTGAACTGCTCGACAAGCGGTGCATCGTTTCCTGCTGCACTCCCGACAAACTGGCTGCTGCTCTCGCCTCGTTCCGTGAGAGTCCACACCTGATAATCACCGATTCGCAGGTCTTTCCGCAGGTGTACGGACAGAAGCCAGCCGACAGTAGGCTGACCTCCTTCTCCGTGCTCTTCGCCGCCTATAAGGGCGATGCCGTGGCGTTGAAACAGGGAGCGGAGAGCATAGCCCGGCTTACAGACCATTCTCATGTGCTGATAGCCGAAGCCTGTACCCATGTGCCGGCGGGCGAGGATATCGGCAGGGTGAAACTGCCGCGCCTGTTGCGCAAGAGAGTGGGCGAGGGCCTTCAGGTCAGTTTCGTCAACGGCCGTGATTTCCCCAAAGACCTCTCGCCATACGATCTCGTTATCCATTGCGGCGCCTGTATGTTCAATCGCCGTTATGTGTTAGACCGCATCCGTTCCTCACAGTCACAAGGTGTGCCCATCACCAATTATGGTATGGCGATAGCCTTTCTCACCGGCATCCTGCATAAGATAGATTTCGCAGGATAGTCTGTTGGAATATATGAAAAACTTGATTTCTCCAGAAATTGTCAGATTGTCTGGTTTTTGCTCTAACGTATTGATGATCTGACGATTATCGACCTGACAGTTGCTTTGGATTGTCTGGATGATTCGTCATCCTCATGGGTGGAAATGTCATTCATCCACCAGTTCCACGAGGAACTCGTTGCCTCGCCATGTTCTCCTTGACGTCATTCCGGGCAGCGCCTTCAGCCGGCGGCTGAGTGTCGTGAGATTGGTAGAAGCCATTGCCGCCGCACCCGCCTTCTGGCGCAGATGCTGAAATATCGCCACCGTGGTCATATACTCACCCCTGCCGTTCTCCTTGCCGATGCGGAAATACTCTTTGAAGAAATCCTCCGCCGCCATCGTGCGCTGAAACCTGTCGTTGCTCATCGTCAGCAGCTCCGTTTCCAGTTTGTCGAAATACCAGCGGCGTCCACTCTCTATCTCGCTCAGCGCCTGGGCATAGAGCTGGGTGTAGTCTATTGGCGTCGCCACGTCGATGGGCCGGTTGAAATCCACACAGATGAAGCGGCGGCTCCCCGACGGGTCGCTCAGCACATTCTGCATGTTGCTCGTGGCGATGAACGATGCCCGGCGCGGCAGTTCCTCGATGGCAGTTCCCCACGGGCGCTTCATCTTCACCGCCGGCAGCTGCACCACATTCTTCAGAAAACCCTCCTGCAGCTTCGGCGAAATCTGGTTGAACTCGTCCAGATTGATGAGCAGCAGTTCCGACATCGCCCTCAACACCTGCTTCTTCTCCGCCAGCTGCAGACTGTCGCAATATCCCCATTTCAGTTCCGGCGGCAGCAGCCGGCGGTAGAACGTGCTCTTGTTGAAACCCTGGTCGGAGATGAGCAGCGGCACGTTGCTGTTGCCATACAGCTCCCCCGTCTTGCCCGTCCATTGCGACACCATCCCCAGAAACCACGTGTGGAATCTCTCCCTCCACTCCGGGTCCTCCGTCGGCACCGTGTCGGCGAGCCTGCCGATATGGTCGCTGCCGTCCCAGTGGCCCACACATTTGGCGAGGAAGTCGCCGATGGGGTCGAAACAGTCGATGAAGTCAGACCCCACATAGTTTCTCACGTCATTAAACCCCACGGCGATGCCCGCCAGCTGCACCTCCAGCGTGATTCTCTTCAGCGCCCTCATGTCGAGCATCAGAAAAGGTCCGTTGCCGTCCCTTTCCATATACTCCGTGCATTCAGTCACCGTGTTGTATCTCAACACATACCTCCGCCTGATATGCTCCACCATCCTCACCACATGTGAGCACCTCGTCGGAATCCTCTCCCCGGTCTCCTTCTCCGTGTTCGTCACTTCCGTTTCCTTACTCGTTTGAGTACTGTTCATTCTCTCAAACCACTTCTCCGAGGTCTTGGCAGATATCCTCAACCTTCCTCTTTTGTTTGTTCTTATGCTTTTTGTTTTCATGGTATTGTCTGTTTTTTTAGCCAAATGGCCGATTTGGAATTTTAGTCTGTTTTGGTTCAGAATTGGGCACGGTGCTTGCCCAACATGGGCAAGGTGCTTTCTCAATAGGGGCAAGCAGCTTGCCCCGGTTGGGCATCTTTCCTGTCCGTTTCGTGCCCATTATTTATTCAGAAAGCTGACCATCTCTTCGTAGAAATCAAACTCCACGTCGTCATACCCATAGTCGGCGAAAATCCTCTTTATCTTCTCCTGCTGGTTTTCCGTCAGTTTCCACGCCCCCGAGTCGTATCTCGAAAAGTCCCTTCTGTTGCTCATTGTCTTGATGATGTCGTGGCGTATGGCCTTATAGTCGCATGCCTTCACATTGCTGAGAGCCTTCTTGAATCCCCATGCCACCTTAGTCTTCTTCATCTTATGAAACAGTTTGCATCCTTCCACCGGATTCGTGGTCGGCAGGATACATTTCCCACACAGGTCCCTCTGTTTCATCTTTCTGATGACATGCCATCTCGTGCATCTCTTCTTTATCTCGCAGTTTTCGTTCAAACAATGAACCCAATTGTACGGTGTCGTGAACTCTCCCTTCACGAAATCCGAATACTTGATTTCATAATGCATACTCTGTGTTTTTAAAATGGTTATTAAAAGTTTATGATTATATTATCCCGGTCCTTTGTTCAGCCCTGATGATTGATCAGAGCTTGGCGAGACAGTGATGCAGTCGTGCGCGCTTCGCTTCATCCCGTTTCCGCTTTCCGGTCCGTATGCCTATAAAATACGGTCCATTTTCCCCTCATGTCATATTCCATCCCCTTCCATACGGTTAATTCTTCTTATTCCCCAACCATCCAGACAATCACCCGATGGTTTTCGCTATGCAAAAAATGCGGAAGCGTCTGTAGTTCAGACACTTCCGCATTGGCGACCAGATGGTTGACGGTTTTTTTGAAAAAAGTGGATTAATTGGATATTATGACTGATTAGGGTTGAAACGGTCGGATTATCGGTCGGATTTCCGGTCGGATGATGGATATTCCGGTCGGATTATATTCCACATACTCTAATTATAGTCGAACAACTATTTCTCACTATCAATGCACTCTGTCTCTGCTGTCAGGGATAGCGCCACCACTTCCAAATCCGAAAATCTGGGAACAGAACCACGATGTGGAACATTACCCGATTCGTTGACGAGATTTTCAGAGAATTGCTTGCATATCTCAAGTATTTTGACGAATTTTGTATAAAGGTTGTACATACGATGGTTTGAACTTAATGTTTT
>JABLTN010015807.1_pt1 | contig 56880 bp, 91 predicted proteins | sample 7160141 | NCBI WGS metagenome assembly JABLTN01 (sample SAMN14651226, study PRJNA627086) | human gut metagenome | isolation source: feces | host: Homo sapiens | reverse complement strand
GAGGGGGGGCAGATGGAGCAAAGCCGGAGCAATCGCCGGAGCCGGATGGAGCTTGGCTTGGAGACAGCTCGACAGTCAATATTTCGGAGTGGCCCAGCGTAGAAAACGTATCGCTCTTATCATCGACCTTGGAGGCCAACGCGCCGGAGAAATATTATTTGAGCGCACGAGCCTGTCAAGGTATCCTGATCCGTGCATCCCGACGTGGAAAGAAATTGCCGGACTTGCTGCAAACCGCCCTGCTGGAAATGATCGAATGGTGGGAGCCGGGCGCGGCCGCAAAGGCGATGGAGATGCTGATTGCAGAAGAACAGAAACGGATAAGACGAGAGAAGCTGACTGCTCTGAACGAGAGGAAGGAACGGATAAGAGAGAAAGCAGAGAAGCAGCTGCGTACTCTCTTAAAATCCGCTCTGGCTGTGCCGGAGGAGGAAAGGGCGCACTTGTGCAAACAGAAAAAGTCGGAACGCTATCGACGCTCCAAGACCAGACGCTTTTCCAAGCGATTCCCGTCTTAAATGACCAAGGCGGAGGGGCGATGAGCGTGTCCTATAACATGACGGGGACATTGCGAGCAGCGGAACACGGACACCAACCTATCGTGTTTGAAAGCAATGCACAACCGATAGTCTTGGAAAGCAACCAAATCCACGCAACGATTACACAGACGGGTATTTGTCCAACACTTCCGGCAAGCATGGGTCTTGGAGGCGGGTATGTTCCGATGATAACAGATAGAAAAGTGTTTGATGCGCGGGGCAATGGTGGCGGGAAAATAGTGCCCACCATCACCGGCGACCACGAAAACAGAATCACAGATTACACGGCTATCGCTATCAAACGCAAGACCTTCAACGAACAGTCTTTCAGCCACTACAAGGAAAGCAACAAATGCTCAACCTTGAAAGCGAAAGCAGGAAACATCGGCAATGGAAGCGAGTGTCTGATTGCCGAGAAAGCTATCCGTTGGGTTGTTCGCCGCTTGACCCCAGTTGAGTGTGAACGGTTACAAGGCTACCCTGACGATTACACCAACATTGGTGACTGGACGGATAGCAAAGGAAAGAAACACAAGTACGCTGACAGCCCACGGTACAAGGCTCTGGGCAACTCGATTGCTTTGCCGCAGTGGTTCTGGCTGGTGCAGAGGATGCGCCCTTACCTGAAAAAAAGGCCTACGCTGGGTAGCCTGTTCGATGGTCTGGGCGGTTTCCCTCTGGTCTGGCAAAGAGCATACGGCAAGGGAACAGCACGCTGGGCAAGTGAAATCGAAGAGTTCCCGATGGCTGTAACAAAAAGGAGATTTGGCGAAGAATGATTACTTGTTGTCTCAACTGCACATCGCGCCACCAAGCCTGCCACGACACTTGCGAGAAGTACAAGGAAGAGAAAAAGGACTTCGAGGAACGCAAGGCTTTCGTGTATGAGCTGAACCATAGCCAGAGCGTATACCACCATGATTATGAGGACAAGCACCGGGAACGTAACAAGAAACGGTTTCTCGGAAGTGAATTTAGAGGTGAACGAGGATGAATAAAAGAAAGTATAAGCCGGGCGGTTACATCATTTCACTTGATGACTTGATGAAGCAGGAGTTTGTTTACTGCGCCGGAAAACTTGTTCACAAAGGCTGGTTTGGTAGCTGGCAACTACGGTATGCAAATAGAGAACTTGCTCGGCTGCGTATCAGAGAAGCCAAAAAAATTGAGGACAACGAATGAACACCGGCAAGCAGTTTGAAGCAGACTTCAAGGCATCCGTTCCGTCTGATGCGTGGTGCTACCGACTGAAAGACAGTGCTGCCACCTACTACGGCGGCAACGAGAACCTGTCCTTTTCCATCGACAACATCTGCGACTTCCTTGTGTACCGATACCCGATGAACCATCTGTTTGAACTGAAAACCATCGAAACACCCTCCATCCCTCTTGAAAAGGTGTTCGGCAAGTACGACAAGGCGAAGTGCAAATACCGCAAGGAAAAGCACATCACCGACATGGTGGATGCAATGGGGTACGGCGGTCAGACCGCCCATGTGATAGTCAATTACAGGGTGGTCAACCGCACCTTTGCAATCCCTGCCAGCAAGGTTCTGGCGTTCCGTTACAACGAGAGCCGCAATAGCATCCCTTGGCAATGGGCAGAGCAAGAGGGGATAGAGGTCAAAGCAAAAAGGCTGCGTGTCCATTGGCGGTATGACGTTGATGGGCTGCTAAAGAGATTGGAGAAAGAGAATGAGCATGAAATGTGACCGCTGCGGAGAAGTGTTTAATCCTGAACCGCCCGATGAGATGGGAAGGCATAAGCCCAATGCCGTGATTCTGGTTGACAAGAACGTGCATGACGCATGGGACTACTGGAGTTGCGAATGCTATGATGAACCGTTTCTTTGCCCCTCTTGCATGGCAAAGCTGAACGACTGGCTGAAAGGAGAGCAGAAGTGAGCGGCCGGATGAATAAATTTGGAAACTGCCCGCTGTGCGGAAAACAGGTAAAGTCAACCAACCTCCGCAAAATCGCACGGCAGAACCAGTTGTACGGATTCCGCATGGCTCTGGATGGCATTGCCGCCACATGGGGCGCACTGATTCAGAACCTTCGGTGCGATGCAGACCTGACCGATGAACAAGTGCAGAAAATCATCCGCATCGGCGACAGGTATTGGGAGATGGTCGGCAAGTTCAAAGAAGAGGACATGACACCTGACGAGTTTGCGGATTACATCACAGCAAAGTCAGAACAGGTCGAAAAAGAGCTGAGAGAAAGGTGGAGCTGATGGATAAGGAACAGCTTGCTATCGCACGGTTGCAGGACGCTGCACGGCTATCCGAGTATCGGTACAAGAAACCGCTCATGGTCACATACTCTGGCGGTAAGGATTCACAGGTGCTTGTGGCGCTGGCTGAACGTGCTGGAATCAACTTTGAGGTGGTCAATAGCCACACCACCGCAGATGCGCCGGAGACGGTCTATTTCATCCGTGAGCAGTTCAAGGCGATGGAAGAGCGTGGAATCAAATGCTCCATTGTCATGCCACGATACAAGGACAAGCCTGTGTCCATGTGGACGCTGATTCCGCAAAAGCTGATGCCGCCGACAAGACTTGTGAGATACTGCTGTGATGTTCTGAAGGAAAACACAGGAAAGAATCGGTTTATTGCCACAGGCGTTCGGTGGGCAGAATCTGCACGGCGCAAAAACAGTCGTGGCATTATGGAAGTGATGCACAAAGACCCTGCAAAGCGAATCATCCTCATGGGTGACAACGATGAAAAGCGACAGTTGTTCGAGACCTGTAACCTCAAAGGCAAGATGACCGTCAATCCCATTGTGGACTGGTCTGACGATGATGTGTGGGACTACACGCGCAACGAACACTTGCCTATCAATCCGTTGTATTGCGAAGGGCAGAAGCGTGTTGGCTGCATCGGCTGTCCTATGGCCGGTAGGGGGGCAGACAGCGTGAGTTTATGCGCTGGCCAGCCTACGAAAAAATGTACATCTCTGCGTTTGAACGAATGCTTGATGTCAGAAAAGCAAAAGGTTTGCCGTGCGACTGGCAGACCGGCATGGACGTTTTTCGGTGGTGGATGGAAGATGAAAACATCAGCGGTCAGTTGAGCATGGACGATTTGATGGAGGATAACAATGTTTGAATTTGCAACTCTCTGGCTGGTCTGCCTAGTCCTGCTGGCGGTGGTAGTTCAGTCCGAACGGACAATCAAAAATACGGTAGACAACCTGTTTGAAGAACGGCAGGCAATGCTCGTCTGGCTGTTCATCAACGTGTGTTTGGCCGCTTGTACAGCTGTTGTAATGGGGTGGAAATGATGATTCAGGAAATCAACATGGTAGGACGTGAAAGACTAGCTTTTCTGTATGGTCTTTATAGTGGCTGTGCGGAATCCGAAACTGAGCTTAATACAAAAGGCATTTATCAGAAAATCGCTTCCGAGTTAGCTTGGTGTTTGGGATTCAGCGAGAACGACAGCAAATGTTATGAGATGAACGTGGTAAAAAATGAACAGATATGACATTGAAAAGAGGATGGAAAGAAGCCGTAGAAAGTTTGTGATTTTGCAAGGCGTTGTAATCGCTTTTATTGCAGTCGTGGCGGTTTCGTCTATCGCACTTTCCATCTTTATGTATAAAGGCTTGTTTTCCGCAGACATTCCCGAATGGATGAAGTGGGCGTTTGTATTTCTTGGGAGGTAAAAATGGAAATTCGTGGAGAGCATGGCAAACAGAGAGTTCGTTTTGATTCGCTCAAGGAAGGAGAACCGTTTTACTACAAAGGCGAACTTCTTATGAAGACAAGCGAGGTTACTGACAATTCCGGCTTTTACGGTGGCACTACATATAACTGTGTGTCGCTCCGTCACGGTAGGATTATGGAATGCCCTGATGATACAATGGTCGGCATTGCAAAGGTTCATATCGAAAAGGAGTACTGATGGACAACGAACTTTACTGCCCGATGAAGATGACCAGCAATCCGCTTGGTCGGTGCGTATGCGAGAAAGAAAAGTGCGCTTGGTGGCGGCAGTTGGATGGTTGCTGTGCAGTCTGGTGGATTGCATGGAAGCTGGACAGAATCGAAACGAAGATGAAGAGGTGAGAGTGTGAAGCTGGTTGATGTTGAGCCAATTATTGCGGCTTGGAAAACTGTTGGTGTTGACAAAAAGAATGAAGCGAAGTCGTTTTTGGATAGCAAAAACTTCATCGTATACATACAAGGACAAATCAGAAACAGCATTGGAGATGTGTTTTTAGATTTAGCCAGCGTACTGGAAAAATCTGAGCCCGCCAATATATGGTTTGATGCCAAAAAGGTTTTACCCGAAAAAGAAAAAGAAGTTCTCGTAAAAAGAGAAAAGTTCGGCATTGAAATTGCATTTTTATCTTATGACGGATTATGGCAAGAGCGCGACGAGTACATTGTATTTGGAGATGTAACTCATTGGGCGTATCTTCCTGAACCGCCAAAGGAGGTCTGATACATGGCAACACCACCGAAGCGTGGTCGTGGCAGACCGCCGCTGACTGAAGCGGAAAAGAAAAAGCGTGAGAAGCGGGCGCAAAAGGCGAAAGAAGAAGCCGCCGCAAAGCGTGAGAAAGAGCGAGAGAAGAAGAAACAACAGATGCTTAACAAGCGGAAATCTATCCGCTCACAGGTAAGTAAAAAGGTGAAAGAACAGCAGGAGTTAGCTATCACGAGGTCTAAGATGCTGAATACGGGCGATTTGCAGTCGAGAATCGGCGATGAAGAGGACAAGAAGGTCATCGGCATGATTGCGGCCAAGTATTTTGGCGACCTTCCGAGCGTGGACATGAACAACCCGATTGAAGTGCAGAAACGTCTTGACTTCTTCTTTGACGCTTGCATCGAAGCCAGAATCTCCCCTGTGGTGGAATGGATTGCGCTTGTTCTTGGCATCGAATGGGTGAGCCTGAAGCAGATTATGGCGGGCAAACGCCGTGACGACAGCTTACAGCAGAAGTACATCTTGAAGCTGATTCTGCAAATGCAATCCATGTGGGCGTACAACGGTATGTATGGTCAGGAAAACCCGGCAGAGTGGATTTTCCGAGCCAAAAACTACTTTGGTATGCGTGACAACGTGGAAGTCACCGTTGCACCGCCTGAACAGCCGTTGGGCGATGCACAAAGCGCAGAGCAATTGGCTCAGAAGTACCAGACGGCTTTGCCGAAAGGGATTGACGTGGAGTACAGAGAGGTGGTGGAACATGACTAACGGCGATTTTATCCGCTCCATGACGGACGAAGATATTACAGAAAACTTTACGCGGGGCATCTGCGAGCTTATCAAACATCGTGATCCGGAGCGTTGCCAGAACCGTGAGCATTGCTTTCATTGCGTCAAGGACTGGCTGAAAGAGAAAAACAAAATCATGGTGAGGGCTGACAAATGGGAAAACTGATTGACTTTTCCGACCCCTGCCTACGCACGTTCCTGCCTGTCCTCTTGCAAGACCACACGACAGGCAAGAACATCATCTGGGCGACAGACCCGCCGCCTGAACTGGGCGTTGGCTTTGCGGATGAAATCACACTGGAACAGTTGGACAAGGTTCAACTTGTCCCTCGTGTGCAGAAACGGCTGGCAGACCAGAAGAGACGCACCAGCAAGAAAGCAGAAGTGTTTACGCCAACTTGGGTTTGCAAGAAGATGGCAGACGTTGCCGAAAATGACCTGAAGGGCGAGGACTGGAAGGAGTACATCAACAAGACTTGCCTTGAAGTCACCTGTGGAGAAGCACCGTTCCTCACAAGCCGATACGATACCACAACAGGGCAGATGATTGCCGTGCCGGACAGAATCGGTCTGCTGGATAAGAAGCTGAACGCCATAACAGCGGAACACTTCAAAGACCCGAAAGTTTGGGATTACAGCCTTTGGCTCAACTACGCCATGAACGCTTACATGAGCACATACGGCTACGAGTGGCAAGGAGATAACTTACTTCTAGCACGGTGCAATTTATTCCTCACGCTGATGGAGAATTTTCGCTCGCTATTCGGAAATGAGATTGAGAATCACCGTATGTCGCCGGTGCTGATTGATGCCATTGCAGATGTCATCTCATGGAACATCTGGCAGATGGATGGTCTGAAAAAGACCGTGCCCGGCACGGACATTCCGTGCAAAATCAAAGACTGGAAAGCTGACAAAGAAATTCTGTTTAAGGACGTGGGGGAGGAAAAATAAAATGAGCAGTTCCGTAGAATATGCAAAATCAGAACTTGCACGTATTACGAAAGACGGAGACGGGTTGCAGAATGCAATCAATAAGAACATCCTTGACATTATTGAACTTTTTGCAAGTCAAGGCCATAGCGGATTTACCGCTGGATATGTAATGTCTATTCTGGAGCGACTTTTGCGCTTCAAGCCGATTACTCCGCTGACTGGCGAAGATGATGAATGGGTTAGTGTGTCGGACGAAATGGGGAAAAGATGCTTCCAAAATAAACGATGCTCAAGCGTATTCAAGACCACTGATGCACAAGGTAACACGATTGAAGTACATGACATTGACGCAATCGCTTATTCCGACAACGGTGGCCTTACGTGGTTTACAAGTAGCCGCTTTCGCAAAAACGTGACTTTCCCTTATGAGCCACCTACGCACCCGGAAAAAATCTATATCGAATACACGGAAGATGTTCCGCTTGGCTGGTCTGGCGACAAGTATGAGATTATCACTGACGACAAGAAACGTATCGAAGCATTGAGAGCCAAGATGCAGAAGAAATTTGACGAAAAGGAGAGCTAATGCAAACTGACAGAGGAATTTACCACAAGCGAATGTGCGACCGCTGCGGAGCAGTTCTGGGCGGCAGGATGATGAATCCTGACGAATACTTCAAGGACTGGGCATGGCGCAGGGACACAGGCGACCTTTGCCCGGAGTGCTATGCAGAGTATAAGCGAGTGATCGGGCGGTTCAACAGGGGAAAGAGAGGGAAGAGATAATGGACATTTACTGCACCGCCGAACATTGCTCTTGCATGGGAATCAAGCAGTTCTCCGCTGGCAAGGCTATCCGATGCACAGCAGAATATTGTGAGAACAAAACTGAGCCGTCCTGTGGCTCTTGCAAATGGTACGCAGAGCCGGAGGGCGTATGCGTGAACGACCAGTCAAAACACGTTGCAGACTTCGTGTGGGACGAACGTGGATGCAAGGAATGGGAGAGGAAAGATGAGCTATGATATTTCTCTGTGCGACCCCGTAACGCACAAACCGCTCAAAGCGGATAGTACACATTTTATCGCTGGTGGTATGCGCGCTATGGGTGGCACAAAAGAACTGTGGCTCAACATCACCTATAATTACGGTCACTTTTATTATCGCCCAGAAGTATTCGGCGAGGGTGGCATCCGCTCCATCTATGGCAAAACAGGCGCAGAGAGCATCCCGATGCTTGAAAAGGCTATTTCTGCATTAGGTAACGATGTAGACGATAGTGACTACTGGCACGCCACAGAGGGCAACGCCAAACGTGCCTTATACGGGCTGCTTGCGTTTGCAAATATGCGACCTGACGGTGTGTGGGATGGAGATTGAAAGGAGAAAGGATTAACCGAATGAGAACGCTGGAGCAAGTAGACCGTGATATTGAGCTTGCACGATATGATATGCACTTGCTTATGAAGATGCGCCAACCGATTTCTGTCGTTGCTGAAGATTTGCTTGAACTTTACGATGAACGAAAAGAAATATTAAAAGCCAACAAGAAAGCGCATTGGGTTTTGGGTACGGTAAACGGACATTGCTATATGAAATGCAGCAGTTGTCTTAAATCGCAAGATGGGCAAACCGCAACTTTCAACTATTGTCCAAACTGTGGAGCAGGAATGAGCGAGGATGCGACCTATGAGTAACACACTTTGGCATCCAGCAAGCGAACCGCCACGAGAGCGAACGCAACCTTTGTTACTTGCGACTAAGACAACGTGGCGTGATAAAGATGGAAAATTGTTGCAAGGAATCTCGCCGACAGCGTACTTTCTAGGCTGTTACGCAGACGGTCAGTTCTGGGATGAGATAGGCGAGAGACTGCCGAAAGATGTGACGGTGACGCATTGGATGGCGTTTCCGATGGTATAGGAGGACAATATGAGCGAAAACAAAGTGATTTGGCACTCCATTGAAAAAGAAGGGCTTCCGCCTAACAATTGCGATGCGGTGCTTGTTTCTATGCAACCCTTTATTGGAAACAAACCAGAAGTATTCGAGGCAGTTTGGAATGGTCGATTCTGGGCTGATGCCTACGAAGGCTACTACAATGTCGAGAAAAGCGAGTTTGGCGAAAAGTACGCACAAGTGACGCACTGGGCGTATATGCCAGAGCCACCAAAGGGGGATTGAGTATGACGAACAAGAAGTCTGGCGTCATCGTTATGGACTTGAGCCTTTTTGATTTCGGGCCGAAGCCGCCTTGCGGGTATATCAAGGCAAAACATATTCGCCCGGCATACGGCAAAGGCGCAAGACCTGTCAAGGCGCATAAGAGAATCATGAGAACGAGAGAGGGATTTAGAAAATGACAGAACTCAAGAGATGTCCGTTTTGCGGCAAGAACGCAGTTTACATTGGCGTGTGCGATGGTGAAGGCAATTTTCATGGTCGTTTGGGATGCGAGTACGAACAAGATCCGTGGAGCGGGCTTTCTTATGACTTGCATCACGAAGGATGGGGCAAATGTATCCTTTGCACGGATGGAGACAATCAAAGCATGGGTGGCGCACTGTTTGACACGGCAGAGGAGGCCATCGAAGCATGGAACAAACGCTACAAAGAGGATTGAATATGGAGCAGGAACACAAGCCGAGAACATCAATGATTCTTCTGTTGGAACACGTTCATGCAATGGACGAGCTGACAGACGAGGAATTTGGAGCATTCATCCGAAACTACGCGCAGTATGTTGAGACTGGGCTTGAGCCAGCATACGACAACGACCGTGCTATGCGGATGCTCTGGAAAGTCGTTAAGGCGTTCGATGATATGAACGTGCAGAAGATGGAAGAACGTGATAAGCGTAGACGAGAAGCAAACAAGAAAAATATAAACAAACGTTGGAACGATAAAAAATACGAAAGCATACCAATGGTATCACAGGATACGAATGGTATAAATGGTATACCAAACATACCAACTGATACGAATGGTAACTTATCTGTATCTGATTCTGTATCTGAATCTGATAAAAAAGAAAAATGTGAAAAGAAAAATACCAACGAAGTCAAACGCTTCAAAGCACCGACTGCCGAACAAGCCAAAAAATACTTTTCCGAGAAGGGCTACATGGAAACGGAAGCAGAGCGGTTTGTTGACCACTTCACGGCAAATGGCTGGAAGGTCGGCAAATCGCCCATGAAGGACTGGAAAGCTGCTGCGCGGAACTGGATGCGTAACGTGAAGGACTGGAACGGCGGCTATCAGCAGACGATGGCTGAATTGCCTGACGAGGGAGACTTTCTGCGGTGAATATTGAAAATCAGACCCAATACATCCTGCTGGGGGCAGTCCTCACGTTCTCGGAATACGCCGATGTGCTACAAGACCTTAAAATCGACGATTTCTGCCCTGAACTGCATGATACATTCGCTGCCATTCTCGGATATTGGGAACACAATGACAAGTGGAACCCGGTAGAAGTCATGGGTCGGTACGATAACTGCAAGAAGGCAATGGGTGAATGTCTGGATGCCTTCGGTGCAGAGTTCATCCGAAATGTCACCCACGACATGATGCTTGGATGGGCTAGAATCGTCAAGGAACAGGCAGCATTGTCCAGAGCCAGAGAGCTTGCGTTCAAAATCGTTGATGGCTCGACTAGATACGCAGACCTGACAGGCATTTATGAGCAGCTAGGCGAAGCTATCAACTTGCACAACGAGAGAAGCGATTTCATCCCGATGTGCGATGGCATAGACAACTACATCCGCAAGCTGGATGATAAGCCGGAGTATATCAGCACAGGGCTTAGAGTGTTGGATAACAACTTGCATCTTGTACCGGGCAACTTTGTTGTGATCGGCGGTAGACCGTCTGCCGGTAAAACTGCCCTGTCCCTGCAACTTGCCTGTGAAATAGCCAAGAACGGACGTAAGGTGGCATATTTCAGCCTAGAGACCGACCCGGACACGCTCTATGCTCGTATCATCGCAAACCAGCTAGGCGTACCGCTGCATACTGTCAAAAACAAGACCGTCAGCGTTGACGAGCTTGACCGGCTGGCAGCTATCAAGAAATATCCGTTGTTCGTCCGCTCTGCCGCTGGTAAGAGCGTTGGGTGGATTAGAACGCAGTCCATCAGGATGCAAGCCAAAGTAGTTTTTATCGACTATTTGCAGCTTATCCATCAAGCCGGAGCAAAAGACCGATACAGTGCCGTCACAGAAATCAGCATGGCACTACATGAGTTTGCACAATCCACAGGAACGCTGGTGGTAGCACTTGCACAGCTCAATCGAGAGACCGCAAGAGCGGGCATCCCACCGACTGCCGCAGACCTGCGAGAATCCGGGCAAATCGAGCAGGACGCAGATGCAATCATCCTGCTGGCACAGAAAGTAAAAACGCAAAAGAGACCAGAAGAGCATTATCACTTTGCGCTTGAGAAGAACAAAGAGGGCAACGTGGGGTCACTAGACATCACGTTCCAGATGGAAACACAGCAGTTCAAAGAATGCGTGTGGATGTAACGAGAGGAGAACAAGCATGAAATACCGAAAGAAGCCAGTTGTTATCGAAGCATTCAAGCTCAATGCACGAGGACTTGTTGGAGCAGATTGGTTCTGGGATGCAGTAAGTAGCAATGATATTATCACGCATGACTTCGGAAAGTTTTACGATGGACCTGCGTGGTGCGAGATTAAAACGCTTGAAGGGACTATGATTGCGAGGACTGGCGATTATATCATTCGTGGCGTAAATGGCGAAATCTACCCGTGTAAACCTGACATTTTCGAGAAAACATACGAAGCGATTGAGTGATAGTAGCCTAGCATCTCTTCTGTGCTCGTATCGTCACAGTAGAATAGGAAAGAAAAACAGATAACAGGGTCTGGGCGATAAAGTTACCGCCTGAACCCCATAAATATTTTTCATCAATCAACAAACGGAGGAAAACGATTATGAACATCACTCGACTGGAACAAGAGACCATCGTCAACTTCAATGCAGCGGAAGATACTGCATCGGTTTATACCGCTGACCCGGTGTATATGCGCAAGCTCGACAAGCTGTGCGAGCGGGAGCCTGTGTCGTACAAGCTGGTCAAACAGGACAAGGACGGCAAGTGGTATGAGATGCCCAAGCGACTTGTGCGGTTTGCAACCACAAGAATTATGACGGACGAACAGAAAGAAGCGGCTGCGGAGCGTATGCGCAAGATGCAAGCAGACAGCAGAATTCAAATCTCCGCTATAATCACCAATTAACAAACGGAATGAAAAGCATGGAATGGTATCAGGTAGTAAAACTACCCTCTGCGACTATTCCGTGCTTTTTTCTCTTGTTATTTATCGAGAGAAAACGCAAAGGTCTGATTTTGAGTAGGAACCGTTTCGATCGAGTAGCGATTGGGCTGATATGGCTACGACTATCAGCGTGATGCGTTTGCATGCAAATGGATGCACGTGATGCGTTTGCATGCAATCTTCCTCTCTTCCTTCCTTCTTCTTCCCCCCTACAACCCTCTATCTCCAAAGCTAGACCGTTAGCCAGCAGAGCAGACCGAAGGCAAGAACTGGCGTGATGTTCGGACTGGTGGATGGTCTACGACTGTTTCAGACATGGAGAATTGGCTTCATTTTGCAGTCGGTTGAATATGTACAAATGTTGCATTGGATATTCATAGCAAATTACTATGGATTAAATGAGATACCATAGTTCGTTAATAGGAATTAAGTCGAGCAGGAACAGACAGAATCGGATGGCACGAGTTATTATACGAAATAATCCGTGATTATTGGGAGTAATTATATCTGTATACTATAATAAGTACGGTTATTATACGAAATAGATATACTAGAGGAAGAATAAATTATGCGAAATTGGAACGAGAGGTGATTTTTGGAGTGGTCGGATGACTTATCGACTATCGCACCTCTCTTTTCTTAAAAGGCGAACGACTATTTCACACAAAAATACACGACTATTTGACGGTAGTTCGCAAGAAAACGCTACGACTATTACTCTGCGACTATCAGCGGACTGCTCACTACTATACGATATATAGGACTTTCAAAAGCTAGTCGTCAGACGACTTTACGACTATTCCACGACTATTTTATTGGAGAAACTACGACTATTGGCTACGACTATTCCAGAAGTTGTTACGACTATTTCAGCCGGAACGCTACGACTATTGCTGACCTCTATTGGCTATCGGGCGAAAGCCCGAAAAGAGTTACGGCGGTAGCCGTCAATGGTTCCGCGCCGCCCGCCGCGCCCCCTGTTGCTGGACTGCCCCGCCGGGTGGAGGGTGCCAGGCTGACCAGGTGCGCCCTGGCTGCTGACCGGTGCCAGATTGCAAGCCGCCGGGCTAGCATGGTCTGCGATATGCTGGACTGTCTGGCATGGATCCATAACAGGCGCGCCCCTGCACCCTTATATACCTTATTATAATAGGCGGTTTGTGCTGAGCTGTATAGCGTCCCGGCGCGGCGGTGGTATCTGGTATCGGTGCAGGGCGTCCGGGCGCGTGTGTGCGCTCCAACGTGGCGCAGGCGGCGTTATATCCGCTTGTGTCGGTCTGGTATCTGCGGCGGTAAAATGTGGCAAATAGCAGGAAAAGACACTGCAAAGCCCTGTGTGCTGTTTTGCGGCGTGGGCTGTATAAAACTGCATGGACAACACAAAACGCGCTGTAAACGCTTGTGCGTGTCTGTATTGTAGCAGAGCAAAATAAAAGCCCTGCACCCTCAGCAGATGCAAGGCAAAAGAAAAGCCCGGCCATTGCTGACCGGGTGAAATGCTTCTTATTTGGATGCTTTAAACAGTGCGGAGAAAAACCAAAAGAAAAACAGGATGCAAGAAAAAATCATGCGTGCACCTCCATTCTAACGCCAAAGTTTGTAAAGGTGCGACGCTGTGAGATTGTGACAGGCTCAAGCCCTGCCGTGCTGATACCATAGCGGGCGCACTCTTTAGCCGTGTACAGCTCACCGCCAATTAGATACCGCTTGACCTTGCCACAATAGGCACCAGCGGACACAACCGCACGCCCGTCAAGCCCTGCCGGAATACGATAATATAACATAATACAAGCCCCCTTATATCACGCTAAAACGCTTGTAAACGGTCTTTTTGCTGCACTCGGCGTAAATATCCGGGTGCAGCGTCTTGAGTAGCTTGCTATCCAGTCGGACGCCCTGCACGTCCTTGTAAATGGCCTTTGCCGTGCCCTGCACCATTTCCGGCGCGCCGTGCATCATGTCAATAATTTCAGCCTTTACAGCGTCATTCATCGCTTCAAGCTCTTCAATGAGCCGCTTGTTTTCGCGGTATGCGTTCACTTTTTCTTCAAACGTTGTCATTGTTTTTGCACTTCCGCCCAAACCTTAAACCCGTTGTGGCCGCCGTGTGCGTTGATGTCATTGCACATGGCTTGTATTTCTTTTTCGGTCATTTTTTCGCCATAATCGCCGTTTGCAATGCTGGTTAGCTCCTCGGCTATCCATTTATGCCCATAAAACCCGCCATTAGCAGCGGTGAAACCGATACCATAAAAAATCGCATACATTTATTTCGCCCTCCTTATTAACTGTTGAGAAATGCGATCATAACAAGCGCGCCTGAGATCATGCCGCCCACGTACCAGAGGGCGGCCCACTGGGTAAAGTCCAAAGTGATCATTCTATTACACCCCCTTGCAATACAGGCCGTTGGTGCGGCAGATGGTGCGGATACGGTTGCAGGCTTGATACAGTGCACGGGCTTGCACGTCAAGCCACGTTTCCCGGCTGTTGGGGTTGTTCATGCCGTCGTCGGTGCGCTTGAGTTCGGAGGGGGTGCAGACGCGGGCGGCGATATCGGCATTGTAGCAGATGGAGCAGCCGCCGTTGCTGTACTGCTCCCAGCAGCTTGCACCGTTGAGCGCCCACCGCTCAAGCTCTGCACCGTCAATCGGGAGCCGCTCCACGTCATTTGCGCCCCACTGGATATCCTCCAGCAGGTCGAGAGCGTACAACGTGACGGCCTTATTCCATGCGCTGCGATCGTGGCGGGCGTTGAGTTCGGCGCGGATGGTATCAGAGAGTGCGGTGTAGTCGATGTTTTTTTTCATGGTTTTTGTCCTCCTGTTTTGGTGTTTCGTGATGTGGATTGTAAATGTTTTCGTTTACATCCTTATTGTAAACTAATTCGTTTACAAAGTCAAGGCTTTTTTGCAAAAAAGTAAATTTTTTCGTTTACTTTTTTAAGCCGCTGAAATGTGTCCGCTTTTGCTCAGTTTCGGACACACTGCGCAGACGCTCAAGCGTCTGCCGCCGGTACGATCTGCTAGGCGTGGTTTGTTGTGGGCGGTCTGGCTTGCATCTGGCGCGGCTTGCCCTGTTGCCTGTGATGTGCAGCCGTTCCGGGTGTGCTGGAGCGGGCAGGGGTGCACCGGCGGGGTATACAGCCGCCGCCCAGCCTCGCCCGGTCAGTCCCGTCACCACCGAAAAAATAAAAAAGGCTCAAAAAATCACCCCCACCCCATTTCCAATCTCAAAATTTTCCGCAAAAACAAAAAAGACCCCTACAAAGGGTCTACGTTCTGTGCTATACTTGCCTTACAAGCCTTGAAAGGGAGGAATCTACAATGGCTAAAAGTAAAATGACAACGTGCAAGCACTGTGGTGCAGAGATTGCCGCAAGTGCAAAGGTCTGCCCTCAGTGTGGCGGTAAGAATAAACCGCCCATCTACAAACGCTGGTGGTTCATCGCTATTATCGTGCTGATTGTTCTGTCTGCCATTGGCGGCTCTGGTAGCAGCTCTGACAGTTCTGCAAGCAGCAGTAAAGCAACGTCTAAGGCAAGTGAATCGACCGCTTCTTCCGTTGCATCTGTTGTGCCTGAAATCAGCGAGGACGATTACAAGGCAGAGTGCCAGACTGTGGACTATAAAGAGCTGTGCCGCTATCCTGAAAAGTATGAAGGCACTAAGATTACGGTCAAGGTAAAAGTTTCGCAGATTATTGACGCAAACTTCTCCGGCAGCGAAAAAGCATGGAGAACTTACACGGACAACAGCGGATACGGATTCTATGCCGATGACGAGTATTATATGCTGGATAAGCGTGGCAGTGATGCCGTGAAGATTCTGGACGATGATATTATCAACGTCTACGGTGAGTTCACCGGGCTTGAGAAAATCACTAGAGCATTGACCAGCACTACCGATGAACTGCCCCGCATTGAAATCAAGTACGCAGACCTCGTAGAAGAATAATTGAACAGTAAAAGCCAGTGGCTAAAAGCTACTGGCTTTTTTAGAAAGATAAAAAATGACATTGCTTATAGTTATTCTTACTGTGTGCACGATTATGTACATGGTAGGAGAATCGCAAAAAAGAAGAACTATCAATCTCAAAATGGAAGAGATTGATGTAATGGATGGACACGATTTTGAATATTACACGGCAGAAATGCTCAAATATGATGGGTTTAAGAGTGTAGAAGTGACAAAAGGAAGCGGCGATTATGGTGTTGATGTGATTGCATATAAGGACGGTCATAAGTGGGCGTTTCAGTGTAAGAGGTACAGTAAAAATCTTGGATTAAAGCCTATTCAAGAGGTCTATGCTGGTGAAAAACGATACGGTGCAGACAAAGCTGTTGTATTCACTAATGTTTACTTTACGCCAAACGCTCAATCTCTGGCTAACACACTCCACGTTGAATTGTGGGGCAGAGATAAACTTGCGGATATGATATGGCAACGGAAGCAGGAGGAAGAAGCCAAAAAAGCGTTTAGAAAATCTGTAATACACGGCAATCGCAAGAAAAAAGAACCAAAACAACAGTCAGTAACAGTAGAGAAGACTGTTAAAGAATCTGTTGCAGTAGAAAAGTCGCCAAAATTACAAGAACAGGACATAGAGCAACCAAAGCCAAAAGAACCGACTAATCAGCAACAGCCGATTGCTATTGAACTAAAAACCAGACAAGAGCCGAAACTGGAAAATGAGATCATGCAGATGATTTATCCAGTAAAACCACAAGAATTAGAGAAGCATAAAGAAGAAAAAATCGAGGAGAAAGACATGGCAACAATCATTGGTGCAGGTAAATACACATTTGGCTTAAACATTCCGATGGGATGCTATGATTTGAAAGTAATTTCCGGGGAAGGGCAATTTAAGTTTCAGACTTCCGAAAAAGATGAATACGGTCGGTGTAATATTGATTGGATGGACATGGGCAGGTCTATGGATGCAGCGGATGGATATAAAGGCTTGACGCTACCAGAAGGATGGTTCTTTTCTCTTGAAGATAGCTTGAAATGCGAAATTACGAAATCTAAAATGTTAGAAATCGAATAAAACATAAAAGCCAGCGGCTAGATGTTCTCTAACCACTGGCTTTTCTTATAGGCTGTTATACGCTTCTACGGATGCTTGCATAGAGCAGACGGAACGTCTCACGGCCTTTCGGTGTTACTCTGGTCTGTACGCCACCGTGCTTGTTCTTCTGGTTGCAGTATTCCTTGACCGCAAACAGGCCGTCACCTTTGCCAGCTTTCGGCAGGATGCCCTTGCTCTTGTCACGGTAGATGTATCCGTCAGAAATAAGCATCTTGATGAACAGGCGTTCTGGAATACGAAGTTCCTTTGCAGTCGAGCGGAAATTGGTAGACACGTTCCACGCCACGAGGTCGTCAAAGTAGTCCGCTTTAGGCTGCATCTCCTCGTTCTTCTCACAGAGCTGCTTGTTCTGCGTCTGCAACGCTGCGTTCTTTTCCTTCTCAGCCTTCATGTTCTGAATCAGCCCGATCACGAAGTCCGGGTTGGCAATAGCCGTCTCCAACAGATTGTCGGTCATGTACATTCCATGCTTGCGGATGGACGGCAAAACCTCGTGAGTGACCCAGTGCTTGAATTTCTTTAATTGCTCTTGTCTATTGGAAATATATTCCTCATTGACACCACGAGCTTTCTCTGGCTGCATTGCAAACAACGCAGAATAAAGCCCAGCTTCATTCACAACAGTCATGCTTTGTGTGCCGCCGGGGGTGTTGATTTGTGACACACCCTTTTCTTCATCATCTAATCTGGCGGAAACGCGTCGATAATTGGTTTCTCCAAATGCTACACATACATCTTTCAGCACAAACCACGGTTCGTTGTCAATAAGTGCGGCACGAATTTCGCCAAACTCGGCGTTGTTGAAGATTTTGATGTTCTCAGACAAAGAAAGTTGCATTAAAAAGCTCCTTTTCACTTGTGAGAGAAGCGATTTTCTGCTATAATAACGGCGAGAGAATGCTTCTCTCATGGTTTACATGATACGTTCGCTTCTGTCGCCAAACTTCAGCGGACGTATCATTTTTCGTTTTCATCGGGCAGCGGATGGTTTCGCAGATACTCGGCAGCGGCCTTACGCATGAACTGGCTACGGCTGATGTCCAGTGTCAGGCAGTAGTTATCCACCTTTTCCAGCGTTGCCGTGTCCATGTTCACGTTGGCCTGCTTGCCATTGCGGTGCTTGGTTAAAGTCATGTTCGTTCACCTCCTTTCCGTGTGATAATATTATACCACTTTTCCTTGTGAAGTAAATAATTTCAAACGATTTTACGATGTAATTTATAATACATACGAATTGCCGAAATTATGTTACTTTTCTTTACGTCCCGCTTCGTACCCTGCTCGGTAGTTCAGTTCGGACAGCTTACCCAGCGCTTCTGCGTATTCCCTGTCCTCGCTGGTCGGTTCTTTTCCGTGTGCGAGGGTTTTCAGAAATTCTTCGGTTGTCGTGGGAAAGTTCATGTTTTTTGCTCCTAACTCTTGCGGAGAGCAGCCCTTTTTGGTATAATAGATTCCGAAAAGGGAGACTGCCCCCTTGGTGGTTGCAGGTTCTCGTTTCGTGATGTGGATAAGCTATCAGTGGCTTCGTGGTGGTTGCGGCTGGTAGCTTATTTTTTTTATGCCTTGATGTTCTCAACGTAAGATGCTACCCACTCGATACCCATGCGGATAACATCGACCTTTGAGATGCCCAATGCCTTTGCGCTGCTCTCCATGCTTGCGATCTGGTTCTCAGTGAGCCGAGTGCTTATCATGCGCAGCTTATCACGTTCCGAGGTTTCTGCTCGTCTTGCCAAGCCTATCACCTCGCTTTCGCTGAAACAAGTATAAAGCGTGAAAATATGCTTGTCAAGACCCAAAGTTTTACGGAAATGAAGTTCGACAGAATTACTCCTTATTATAGAAAATTTTCTACCTGATTGTGATTAACTAAGTAAATACCCTTATACTACTCTAGTATGTATAAATACATACTAGAGTATATTTATATATAATACACTCTCAGACCGCTTCGATTTTGAATCCACTCTTGACAAAGTAAATCTTTTCGTTTACAATAGTGACGAAAGGGGCGGTAAAAATGGACGAGCAGGAAAAGGTTACTAAAAAGAAAAAAGAGAAAATTGTCACTAATGGGGCTGAAATCGTAAAGGACGTAATGAAGCGTCAGGACATTACGATAGTTAGGCTTGGGGAAATTTCTGGTCTTGGGTCGAGACAAGCGGTGTATCAAAGGCTAAAAGATGGAAATTTGAACCTTTCTACGTTTTTCAAGCTTTTGAACTCAATGAATTACCGTATTGTTGTCGAACCGGACATGGGCGATATTGGAGATAAGGCATATATTGTCGAGGGAACAGTCGTTGAAAAGGACGGTGAACCCGAATGATTTACGGTTACGCTCGTGTCAGTTCCGCTGGTCAAGCGATTGACGGCAACAGCCTTGAAGCCCAGTCGGAACTTCTGAAAGCAAACGGCGCACAGAAAATCTTTTCGGATGTTTATACCGGCACGAAGCTACATCGCCCGGAACTGGACAAGCTGATGGCTGAAATCCAGCCGGGAGATACGCTGATCGTGGCGAAGCTTGACCGTATTGCCCGTTCCGCTAAGAATGGCCTTGAACTGATAGACCAGTTCATTGATAAGGGTGTTTCGGTGAATATCCTGAACATGGGGGTTATGAATAATTCCCCCACCGGCAAGGTTATTCGTACGGTGATGCTTGCCTTTGCCGAGTTTGAACGTGACATGATTGTTGAGCGCACCAGAGAGGGCAAGAAGATTGCCAGCCAGCGTCCCGATTACAAGGAAGGCCGCAAGCCAACAGAGTATGACCGAAACCTCTTTGACGTTCTCCATGAGCAGGTGGAGAAGCGCATTCTCACGGTCACAGATGCTGCCAAGCAGCTTGGCGTGACCCGCCAGACATGGTATCGGATTGCTGAACAGAACAGGTGAAAGTATGGCTAGAAAACTTTACGCAGTGACAAGCGGCGAATGCGAGGATTATCATATCATCACTCTAACAAAGAGCCGCAGACGTGCGGAGAAAATCGCAGAGATGTACGGCGCTAGAGTTGAAGCATACGCTGACGGTGAGCCGGTAGAAGTATTCAGACGGAAACCAGAAAAGCACGAAGAACCAGAACGGACGTGGCTTGCAAAGCGCGAGGGTGGCAAAATCTACGTTATCCCTGAAAGCAGCAAGACCAGAGCAAGCAGTGTGCTGTTTGGATGCAGAATCTTTATTAAAGCGCCAGCCATAGAAGAAGCCATGAAGATTGCAGCGTCTATGTTTGCAGATTATGACCTGAGAAGGTCGAAAGGAGTAGCTTATGGACAACTTTAATGCCATCTACAAGATTCTCAAACTGCTGGATAAGCACAAGGGCGATGAAGAATTTGACTATGAGCTTATCTCTGCAAAAGCAATGAAGATGAAGGTCTCTGACTGGGAGCAGATTATGATTGAACTGCAAATGAACGGTTTCATTCGCGGTTTGGTCTACACGCAAGACCTGACGAACAAGTTCCCACATATCGTAGAGCCGATTCACCCTCAGATTACCTTGAAAGGCATGGAATATCTCTCCGAAAACAGCATAATGAAGAAGGTAGAAAAAGGGTTAGAAACGGTCGGGCAGTTCTTTTAATTGATTTTGAGAAAGAAATTTTCTAAAATCGCATTATAAAACCGAATATTTAATTTTTGTGCAGTTGTAGGCACTCTTTACATTTTCAGGTAGGGGGTGCCTATTTTTTTATGCAGCCAAAGCAGTGTATCGCCATCATCGACAGCATCAAAGCGTATGCAAAGCAGAATCCGACCGAAGCACAGGTCTACGAGGATTGGTTTCAGGCGGTGGTGAACCTGAGAGACGCTCTGCCACAGGATAAGCGGTTCGATGCCTACAAATACTCTGGTGAGCTGCGCTCTGTCTGTGCAGCCATGATGGGCAAGATGAAAACAGGCGAGGACGTGGCGAAGGTCTATGATATTATCAGCCGGACGTACCTGTTTGAAGCAAAGGATGTGTTCGACAGCTATTGCATCTACCTTGAATGGAACCGTGCGCCGGAAAAGAAGTTCTATCAGCCACGAAGAAAGGTGCTTTTGACGCTGGTTCGTGACCTAGAGGACTTGTTTTTCCATCGTGTAGAATTTCTTGGGGTCAGTCAGCCCCCGAGAACTGGAAAAAGTACGCTCTGTATATTTTTTATCACATGGCTGATGGGCAATCGTCCTGACGTTGCATCGGTTATGAGCGGGCATTCCGACAAGCTGACCAACGGCTTCTACGGCGAAGTGCTGTCTATTATCACTGACCCTGTGACCTACAACTGGGGCAAAATCTTCCCTGATGTTCAGCTTGTGGACAAAAGCGCAAAGGACGAAAGTGTTGACCTGAACCGAAAGAAGCGTTTCCCCACCCTGACCTGCCGCTCGATCGGTGGCACGCTGACTGGTGCTGTTGAAATCGGTGAGGGCGGCGTTCTGTACAGTGATGATTTGATTGAGGACTTGGAGGAAAGCCTGAATGTTGAGCGTCTAAACAACAAGTACGATGCCTATTTGAACCAGCTGAAAGACCGCAAAAAGCAAGGCGCATTAGAGCTGATGGTTGGTACGCGCTGGAACGTTCTTGACCCTCTGGGACGCATCCAGAACCAGTATGCAGACAATCCAAAGTACCGATTCCGGGTGATTCCTGCGGTGGATGAGAACGGACACAGCAACTTTAATTATGACTACGGCGTTGGGTTTGACGATGCCTACTATGCCGATATGAAAGCCAGTATTGACGATGCGACATGGTGGGCAAAGTACATGGGCAAGCCCTATGTGCGTGAAGGATTGCTGTTCCCTGCCAATGAACTGCGGTATTTCAACGGCGTTCTTCCTGACGGTGAGCCCGATCGCAAACTCATGGTCATGGATATCGCATGGGGTGGTGGTGACTTCACCGCCTGCCCTATTGCCTATGTGTACGGAGATGCCGTGTTTATCCCAGACCTTGTGTTCAACAACGGCGATAAGACCGTGACTAGACCGGAAGTCGTGGGCAAAATCATCCAGCATAAAATCAACGTGGTGCGCGGCGAAGCCAATAATGGCGGTGATGAATACTGTGACGTGGTAGACAGCCAGCTTCGGCAGCAAGGCTATCACTGCTCTGTCCGCAGCCAACGTGCGCCCAGTGGTCAAAGCAAGCTGTCAAGAATCATTCAGTATGCGCCGGACATCAAACGGTTCTATTTCCTTGACGAAAAACACCAGTCGAAAGAATACAAGGCGTTCATGGAACAGGTGACGATGTTCACACAGCTTGGCAAAGTTCCGCACGATGATGCACCGGACAGTTTGGCGCAGCTTGCCGATGAACTGTATAACGGAATCAGCAAAATTGAGCCTATAAAAAGGCCATTTTGAAAAAAGTAGTAACGTATAATTTAATTTATTGACTTTATATCGTTGTTTTTGGTATACTGTATGTAAGGAGTTGGCTACTCCGGCATGATGCCTGCTACACGCTTTACAGCTCCGAGCTGAATGCTTTGCAGGCGTTCTCCTTTCTGCCCAGCAATGGTTTCCACGCTCTTTCCCATTGCTGGGATATATAAGTTGCGTCCCGTGTTGGATGGGGTCTGGTTCACCCTTAAAATCTTGACTTCCAGAATAAGGCGGTTCAAATCCGTCACGCAGCACAACGATTCACTTCTGTTTTCATGGAAATTTGCATTTTACAACCTCCAATCGTTATTCCCGGCTCTCGATGAAATGGGTTTTTGACATTTTACCATTTCAAAGAGCAACGATGAATCAAGCCGGGTTTTTATGTTGCATTAGCTCAGTATGGCTAGAGCATCCGGCTCATAACCGGACATACATTGGTTCAAATCCATTATGCAGCACCAAAATTGCAGCCCAACATCTGCCCGACAGCAGAATGAAACAGCTGCAATGGTTTCTCTAGGCGGAGAATAGCACGGCTGGAAGTGCGAACAGTTTCTCAGCAGCTTCTAACAGGTCTGTGCTCAACAGCCTGTTTCCAGGAATATTAGGAAAGGAGCACAGATGAAAGCAAAAGTCAGATGCAAGCATCCCCGCGAGGACGCAAACGGAAATCCGTGCGATTGCGGACGATATCTTGGCGAAGTAGAAGGCAAGTTTTCTCTTCTGTGCCCTCTTTGCCATTGGATTACAATTGGAGATTCAAACTTTCCAAAAGATACATGGGTCTCCGTACCAAAGTTTAAAAACTGAATAGCTTTTGAAGCGCAGTTGTAAGCGCAGTGAGATAGACCTTAACAGGTTTGTCTTGCTGCGCTTTTTATTTTGCCGGAAAGGAGGAACGCATGGCTGAGTATCAGATAGTTGTTGGCGGATTCTTGAATGACCCGCTGACCGGGCGCAGACCGATTGAAACGCCGGAGACGGAAATCAATCGGGCAAACGTTCTGAAAGTGGTCATGGGCAAGGCAGAGCCTATTCATCTGCTGAACAAGAACGAGATTCGCTTTCTGCACAACTACTACTTGGGTAGCCAGCCTGTCCTCAACCGCACGAAAGAGTACCACGCTGAAATCACCAACCGCATTGTGGAGAATCACGCCAATGAATGCGTAGGCTTCTACACAGGCTACATGAGCGGCACTCCCTGCTCTTATGTGCGGTCTGAAACGGCAACAGGTGACGGTGAGGAAATCGCCCGCCTGTCCAATGCCTTGCAGTATGAGGGCAAGGATGCGCTTGATCGGCGGCTCTGGCAGTGGATGTTGGAGTGCGGACAGGGATACCGCATTGTCCTTCCTGATAAAGGGTATAACGGCAACTACCCGGACGAAACGCCCTTGCTGGTGGACGTTCCCGACCCGGATATGGCGTATGTGATTTACAACTCCAGCATCGGCCACAAGCCCATCGCCAATGTTCTGCACATCCCACGCAATTATCAGAATGACCTGAATGACTTGATTTGTGTGTATACGCCAAACCAGTACTTTGAAATCGACAACGGCAAGGTTACGAAATCGGAGAACCATTCTCTCGGTATGTTGCCGATGGTCGAATACAAGCTGAACCCGGAGCGGATGGGTCTGTTTGAACCAGCTATTCCTGTGCTTGATGCCATCAACGACCTTGAAAGCAACCGTTTGGACGGTGTGGCGCAGTTCATCCAGTCCATCATGGTGTTTACCAACTGCCTTGTGGATGATAACGCACTGAAGCAGGTCAAAGAACTTGGAGCAATGTGCTTGAAATCTACAACCAGCTTGCCTGCCTCCGTTTCGCAGATTGCAAACGAGCTTGACCAGCAGCAGAGCCAGACCTTGCTTGATTCTATGTTGAACGTGTACCGTAGCCTGACTGCCATGCCTAGTGCCACTGGCAGTGAGAACGCAACGTCCGACAACGTGGGTGCAGTTATCGTCCGCAACGGCTGGAATCACACCGAAGCGAGGGCGCAGCAGTACGAGAATATGTTCAAGTACGCTGAACGCCAAAGCCTGTCTGTAATGCTGAAAATCCTGCGTGACACGGCTGGTTCTAAGCTGATGGCAAGTGACATCAATATCAAGCTACCACGCCGCCAGTACGATAACCAGCAGAGCAAGGTTCAGATTTTTGCACAGATGTTGCAGCAGACCATTGACCCGCAGTTGGCGTTTACTACGCCTGGTCTGTTCCCCGACCCGCAGGCTGCTTATGAGATGAGCAAGCCCTTCCTGATTGCCGCTGGCAAGCTGGGCGAGGATGGGAAAGCACCGAAACCGCAGGAACAGCCTAAACAGGATGCTACCGACGCAAACGCAGAGAACATGGCAGGCAAACAGTCTACCGATACCAATAAAGAAACAGAGGGCGAATAGCCATTTGCATATATCCGAACATTCAAAATCCACAAATAGGAAGGATGGATAGAAATGTTAGTTGAAATCGCAAAAATCAACCATGAAGAACGTACCGTTGTTTCTAGCTTAGATATTGCTGAAACATTCGGGAAAGAGCATCGCCGTGTTCTTCAAGACATTCGTGAAATCGGATGCTCCGAAGAATTTCGACTGCACAATTTCGTGCAGTCCTCTTATGAAAATTCGCAAGGAAAGCAACAGCCTATGTTTCTTGTGACAAGGGATGGATTCGTTCTCCTTGCGATGGGATACACTGGCGAATTGGCAATGCGATTTAAGGAAGCGTACATCAAACAGTTTAACGCAATGGAAAGCGCATTGTGCGGAAAACTGATTGAACGCGAAAAAGGCATTGCTGTTCGGCAAGCTCTTACGAAGGCTTTGCAACAGTCCACCGAAAATGAGCGGATGCACGGTCACGCATATTCCACATATACCAATGTCATTTATAAAGTTTTGTTTGGAATGAACGCCGCACAGCTTCGTGAAAAATATCAAATCAAAGCATCTGATAATTTACGCGATTGCTTTACGCAAGAGGAGCTTCGGGCGATTCAGTCTATGGAATGTTTGGTAAGCGGTCTTGTGGATTGCGGATGGGAATATACCGCAGTTAAAGACTTCATTACCAAGACGAACGCACACAATCTGTTGTGCGCATAATTCAGAATCAATCCGCATTAGCGGGCTGATATATTCCGGCAGGGAAGCCGGGATACAAATTTCGCAGCGTTGCAGGGAAGCAACGGTAAAAAAACGCAGGAGGAAATTAACGATATGAAACTCAATGTGTTGCTTGGTGATGCCTACAAAGAGGGCATGACCGCCGATGAAATCATTTCTGCGCTTGAAAAGGTTGCAGACCCTAACGCAGAGGTCGAGAAGCTACGTAACGCCGTGACGAAAGCCAATAGCGAAGCTGCCGAGTATAAGAAGCAGCTCAAGGCAAAGCGCACCGATGACGAGAATGCTGCACAGGAACAGGCTGACAAGCTGGCAGAGATGCAGAAGCAAATTGAAGCCCTTACTGCTGACAAGGAGAACCTCGTCAAGGAAAAGACCCTTGCATCTTACCGTGAGAAGTTCGTTGCACAGGGTTATGACGCTGAACTCGCCAACAAGGCTGCATCTGCACTGGCTGACGGTGACATGGACAAGGTTTTTAAGTTCCAGTCGGAGTTTATGTCTGCCCACGACACCGCTTACAAGGCTTCTCTGCTAAAGGATATGCCCACGCCCCCGAGTGCGGATGGCAAGGGCGGTTCTGACAGTGAGGGCGTGGCGTTTGCTAAGAGCCTTGCACAGCAGAACGCAAATACTTCTAAGGCATCGAGTGACGCAATGAGTGCTTTCCATTAACAAGGAGGAAAACATGAAGTTTACCCGAAACACGGTCAACGGAATCAACGATACCATTCTTGCTTCCAATGACTACACCGCCATTCCCTTTACCGTGACCGAAACTGTTGCGGTTAAGGCTGGCTATCCCATGACGCTGGCGGGCAAGAAAGCTGTTGCTGCTGGCGAGACTGGTTCTAAGACCATCAACGCTGACGGCATCCTGCTGTATGACGTTGACCCGGCAGAGAACCCCAACGCTTCCCTGCTGATTCGTGGTGTTATCGACACCAAGAAGGCAGCGGCAAGTTCCAGCTTCACCTTTGACGCTGACGCAATCAAGGCACTCAAGACCGCCGTTCCCGGCATCTTCTGCCGTGACAACATCAGCGTGAACGCTTAATAGGAGGTAAAACAACATGGCACTGAATCTTAAGGAAGTCTTTGCCCCGGCTGCGATTGCCGCCTATTGGACGAACGACCCCACCAATGCGATGCCCTTTGCATCTGACGCACTGTTCCCCGCAAAGAAGAAGGCCGGTCTTGACCTGAAGTGGCTGCGTGGTCACAAGGGTGTTGGCGTTTCCCTGATGCCCAGCGCATTTGACGCAAAGGCTACGTTCCGCACCCGTGAGGGCTTCAAGTTCGACGAGACCGAGATGCCGTTCTTCCGTGAGGGCTACCATCTGGGCGAGAAAGACCGTCAGGAAATCCTGCGTGTTCTGGACAGCAACGACCCCTATGCTCGTGACGTGATGAACCGTCTGTACGATGACACCGCACAGCTTATCACTGGTGCTCGTATCGTTCCTGAGCGCATGATCTGGCAGCTTCTGGCTCCCGCCAATGGCGTTCCTGGCATCACCATCAAGGCAAATGGCGTGAACTACACCTACAACTACGACCCGGACGGCACTTGGAAGTCTACCAACTACAAGGAAGTCTCTGTCACAAAGTCCAAGTGGAACGTCGCCACCGCCACCCCTATTGCCGACCTGAATGCCGCAAAGGACGCTGTTCTGGCAAGCGTGGGCGAGGTCGTGACTGAGGTGTACATGAACACTGCTACCTTCCGCAACATGATTGCTGCGGACGAGGTGAAAAATCGGTTTATGACCGTCACCGCAAAGGCAAACGCCGTTCTGCTGGATGCTGAAGCACGGCAGATTATCGAATCTGCAACCGGTCTGACCATTCATCTGTACGACAAGATGTTCAAGGCAGACCAGTACAGCGCAAGCGAAAAGTACCTTCCTGACGGCATGGTGGTAGTTGCTCCTTCTGGTGCTCTGGGCAGCACTTGGTACGGCACTACCCCTGAGGAAGCCGACCTGCTGTCTGGTCAGTCCGGTGCATCCGTGTCCATTGTGAACACTGGCGTTGCCATCACTACTGAGCTGACCGTTCACCCGGTCAACGCAAACGTCTATGCTTCCGAAATCGTCCTGCCGTCCTTTGAACGCATGGACGCTGTGTACTGCATCAAGGCTTACTAAGGCGAAAGGAGGAAAACAGCATGGGATACCAGTATTCCGAAGCGGCAGCCAAGCTGGGGCAGTACATCGCCCCTGCACTTGACCGTGAAATCACGGACGAGGACTACCCACTCTTCGACCTGCTGCTTGATTTCGCCAAAGACAAGATATTTGCACAGGGCTACCCTTTCGGCAACAGACCGGACGAGTTGCCCTTGCAGTATCAGTCGTTGCAGATACGCATTGCAGCGGAACTGTACAACCACATCGGCGCAAACGGACAAACGAGCTACACCAACAACGGCATTACTCGTGTGTGGGAAAGCTCCGATGTGGCGCAGTCCCTGCTAAATGAAGTGGTTCCGAGAGTAGGTGTTATCGGCTGATGTTCAATGGTAGCCCGCTGGATAAGCGCCCGCTGTGGTACTCGAACCCGGTTGGTGAGAAAACGCCTGTTGTTGACGAGTGGGGGAACGAGACCGGCGAATCCGCATACGAATCGTGGAGCGAACCCGCAAAGCTGATGCTGAACGTCAGTCCCCCTACTGGTTCTGCGGAAGCAAACCCTTTTGGAGCGTTCACGGATTACAGCTACGTTGTCAGTTCGTCCAGCAAAAAGCGCAACACACCGCTTTATGAAGGCACACACGTCTGGTTTCAGACAGACGTTTCAAAGCCCTTCAATTACACTGTGGTCAAGGTCGCAGAGCATATCACGGATACGTTGTATGCGCTGAAAGAGGTGGCTGCAAGTGAAAATTAAAGTGAGGTTGAGCGATGCCGGACTTCGTGATGCGGAACGTCAGATACAGGAGTACAAGACCACCCTGAACAAAAAGGCACAGGAGTTTGCAAAGGCGTTGGCTGATAAAGGACTTGATGTGGCAAAAGTTCGTTTTGCGAACGCACAGTATGCTGGTAGCAACGATGTCTCTTGCCGTGTTGAACAGAACGGAAACACCTGCACCATCATTGCAGAGGGCAAGTCAGTTGCCTTTATCGAGTTTGGCACTGGCGCACATCACAACGGATATGGCGGTGAACTACCGCCCGGTGTTGGTGCGCATGGCTCCTACGGCCAAGGCAAGGGTGCTGGCAGACGTTGGTACTACTACGGTGACCCCGGCAATGCTGGTACGCCTGTTAAGCAGGTGGATGGTAAAGGCCAGTTGAATTACACCGATGGCAACGAGCCAGCTATGGCTATGTGGGGAGCGGTTGAGGAAATGGCTTCTCAAGTCGAAGCAACGTGGAGGGAGGTTTGGAATAGTTGATCGATTATTTCAATTCTATCTTCACGGCTGTTGCTAAGGAGCTGCGAAAGCAAGTGCCCGGCGTCTTCGTCACTGGTGAAATCAATGATAGCAACGTCAAAAAGTTTCCGTGTGTGCAGATAGAGGAAAACAGTAATCTGCCTGTGCACATTGATTCTGCTGGTCACAGCAAATACGCTGCCGTTTCCTTGCGTGTTCGTGTTTACTCCAACAAAGACACCGGACGCATTGCAGAAGCACGTTCCATCGTTGGAATCGTGGATTCTGTTCTTGAACCGCTTAAATTTTATCGCAAGTCGTTTGCCCCGTTGAATGGGCTGTACAACAATTCCGTCTATCGGATTGATTGCAGCTATGGGGCAACAATCGGAGAGGACGGAATGATTTACCGAAACTAAGGAGGTAAACATTCTATGAGTACTGCTATCTCCGGTCTGAATACCACCCTGTATTGTGGCGCTACCGAGTCTGCATTGACGAAGTTGTGTGACATCAAGGATGTCCCGGATATGATTTCCGACCCGAACCTTCTGGATGCCACCACCCTGTCTGATCCGATGCAGAAGCAGATTTTTGGTATTATCCAGTCCGATACTAAGGCGTTTACCGCAAACTACAACAAGGAAGATTACGAGTCGGTGCAGAAAGCTGGCTACGATGAATCTGCCGAAGAGAACCCCGACAAGTACTATGCTATTAAGATGCAGGACGGCTCTGGTTTTACTTGGCAGGGTCTGCATCAGGTTGGTCTGTCTGGCTATGGCGTAGATGAAGTTGTGGAAATGACGATTAACTGCATTTTCCACACCAAGCCGAAGTTCGCTAAGGCACTGACAATCAACGGTGGCTAAACCGCAAAAATCGAATCAACCAAACCGGGCAGAACTGAACAACGGATTTGGTTCTGCCCCTATTTATAAAGGAGAGCATTTATTATGGCTGCTAAGGTTATCAACTTTCATTCCCCCGATGGTAAGAACACTTATGAGCTGACTTTCACCCGTGACAGCGTGGAAGCCACTGAACGTGCAGGCTTTCAGATTGGTCAGTACACCCAGATGACCAATCTGCTGTCCAACTCTCGTGCTCTGTTCTATGGTGCTTTTATCGCACGGAACAAGGGCATCAAGCGCAAGGTCGTGGACGAAATGTTCCAGCACATCGAGGATAAGGAAGACCTGATGGGCGTTCTGCTTGAGATGTTCATGGACGCTTCCAAGTCTCTGCTGGCAACTGACACTGAGGACAAGACCGCAAAAAACGCAACGTGGGAGATTGTGTAACTGCACAATCTCAGGAAGCAGACGGAGAGGGAGAGCCATTTTCCTTCTCCAAGCTGTTCCACGATGTAGAAGCCTATTACATCTCCATCGGCATGACCTACGACCAGTTCTGGTACGGCGATGTCTGGCTGGCAAAGGTCTACCGTGACGCAGAGGAGCTGCGGGAACGCAGAGCCAACGCAGAAGCGTGGAGAAACGGTTTTTACATGGCATCTGCGCTTTCCTCTACAGTTGGCAATATGTTCCGCAAGAAAGGGTCTAGCCCCATCAAGTACATGGATAGACCGATTCCCCTTACCCAAAAGGAGAAAGACGAGTATGAATACCAACGCGCAGTTGAGGCGCAGGAGCGAATCAAGAGAATGATGTTCTCTATGATGGAAAGTGATGGTTGTAGTGATGGCTGATGTTGATATTACGAGCTTATCCGTAGAGATTTCTGCGGAATCGCAGGGCGCAGAGCTTAATATCGACAAGCTCGCTACCGCCATTTCTAATTTGCGGGCAAAAGGCAACGTCACAAAGGTTGTGAACAGCCTTGACAAGCTTGCCGGTTCTATTGCAACGCTGAAACAGGCATCCGCTGGAATGTCCGGGCTGGACAAAATCACCAGCTTTCTAAATGGACTTTCAAACGCTAACCCGACCGCAAGCGCAAAGAGCATCAACACGGTCGTGAACGCAATCAAGAAGATTCCTGCGGCTGTGTCGGGCTTGAACGGCGTGGACTTTTACTCCATGTCTGGAAGCATTACTCAGCTCACTAACGCTTTGGCTCCGTTGTCTATTCTGGACGCATCGAACCTTAAAGCTCTTGGAAGCGCTTTCAATGCGATCGGAAAAGTTCCTGACCTGACCGACAAGCTGAAAGCGACAGACCTTGATTCTTTTGCAAACTCTTGTCAGAAGATTTCTGCTGCTCTTACTCCCCTTGCGTCTCAGCTTGACAAAGTGGGCAATGCTTTTTCAAAGCTCCCTCCGCAGTTGAGCAAGGTGGTCACACAGGCGAACCGTGTGACCGCGGCCAACGAAAAGCAGCGCAAGAGCTATCTCAGTCTGTCCAATCAGATGAACGGCTTTATGCGGAACATGGCAAAGCTGGTTTCGCTGAAAGCTATCGCTGATTATCTTGGCAACGCTGTTGCGAAGTTTAACGACTTCTATGAAGCGACAGACCTGTTCCATAATGCTATGGGCAATTTGAGCGGTGAAGCCGATACGCTCATTAGCAAGATGCAGGGGTTGCTTGACGTTGATCCGACCAAAGCAATGACCTATATGGCCACCATCCAGAGCTTGGGCACTTCGTTTGGTCTGACCAGCGACAAAGCATACATTCTGTCTAAGAATTTGACTCAGCTTGCCTATGACGAAGGCTCCTATTGGAACAAGGACGTTGCAGAGACCTTTACCGCAATGTCCTCCGCAATCTCTGGTGAGATTGAGCCTATTCGCCGTTTGGGCATTGACCTGTCTCAGGCACGGTTACAGCAGGAACTTCTTGCTTTGGGCTTTAACAAGCAGGTTTCTAGCTTGTCTCAGGCAGATAAGGCGGTTCTGCGTTACATTGCCATTATGAAGCAGACTGCCAACGTGCAGGGCAACCTTGCACAGACCATCCAAAGCCCTGCGAACCAGATTAAGATTCTGAAAGCGCAGTTGGATATGCTGGCGAAGTCTGTTGGCTCTCTGCTTTACCCCGCCATGAAATCCATTCTTCCCCCGCTGATTGCCGCTGTTCAGCTCATTCGAGAGCTTGTTGAGTGGGTTGCAAAGCTGATGGGTGTGAAGGTCGTGTTTACTGATTTCACCAAGAGCGCTGATAGCGTTGGCGGTATCGGTGACGCAATGGATGACACAGCCGATTCGACAAAAAAAGCCGCCAAAGCCCTCAAGGACTATACGATGGGTTTTGATGAATTGAACATCATTGACCCCACACAGGGAAGTTCCGGCTCTGGCGGCGGCGCATCTGCTGGCAACATCTTGGGCGACGTAGACCTGTCCGGCTACGATATGTTCAAGAACTATGTCGGCAACGCTGTGGATGAAATCAAGGAAAAACTTCGCAAACTTGCTCCTATTGTTGCTGCTATCGGCGCTGGTTTTGCCGCATGGGCTATCGGGAATGCGCTTCTTACTGCGTTAAAAGACACTCATGATTGGGCATACAAGCTCGGCAAAATCGTTGGTGGTCTTAATCCAGAGTTGCTTCTAGTAGCCGGGACGGTCGCCCTTATCGTTGGTCGATTTGTTCAGCTTTATCAAAACAGCGAAAAATTCCGGCAAGGTTTGACCCGTATCAAGGACTTGATTTACCTTGCGGGTCTTGGGTTTACGCAAGGCTGGAACATCTCTTTGACTGATGGGAAACTTGGCGAGTCTATCAAATGGCTAAAAGAAGCTCTTTCTAATCTCGGTCAAGCGATTTGGAATTTGATCCCTGAGGAATGGCAGGGGAAAATCTCTACTGCATTCGAGACAATTCAAAAAGTCGTCAAAGACCTTGACCTCGATTTGGGCGATTTGGCCATGACGCTTATCGGAATCGGTTTGACTATTAGCGGGCATCCCGTTGCTGGCCTTGCAGTTCTTGGCTTCGAAGCTATCTCTGTCGCCGTGCGTGGTCTTGGTAGTGAAAGCGAAGCAGAAGCATTTCAGCTGAAATCTGATTGGCACGATGCTTTCGTAAATTTCGGCACGATTGCGGCCGAAACAGTGGCAGACATCATAACCGCTCTCGGAAATCTTATCAATGATTTTGCGATTCTTATCGGATGGATTAAAAATGGCGTTTCTGAAACGGAAATGCTCGACATCCAGATGAATGGAAATTTTCTTGAAGGTGCAATCGCGTCTCTTGCGCAAGTTATCCACAACATGGGCGTGTTCATTGGATGGATTATTAAAGGCGTAGACGAATCAGATCGCCTTGCCATCGCCGCCAATGGAAACTTTGCGGAAAAATTTGTTCTCTTGATTGCTGATGTAATCAATGGAATCAAAGACGCTGTAATGTGGTTCGGAAAATTGATTGATAAAGTTTCTAAGTTTAACCCGTTAAGCGTTGGCAAAAACATTATTGATGGCATCACGAAAGGCATTACAGGAAACACCAATGTTTCAAACGACGCGGCTAAACAGCTCACGGATGGAATTAAGAAAACTGCTCAAGATGAGCTTGATATCCACTCCCCGTCTAAGTGGTTCGAGCAAATCGGTGTTTATGTTGACCAGGGCCTTGCAAACGGTATCGCCGCCGCTCAAGGCTATGTTGATGAAGCCATGCAGGGTCTTATCAATGGCGTGACCAATGCTGGAAACCAGTTCATCGAACAGGGCAAGCAGACTGGTATTGGCTTTGTAAACAACCTTGACCAGACTCTCACCAGCACTTGGCAGCAGCTCGATACCAACTTGCAGAATGATTTCTTTGGCACCATTCAAAACCTTTGGGAAGCCGCTCAAAGTGGCGATGTGAAGACCATCGGTACGACGATTGCTGCCGTGTTGTGGCACGCAATGGGCGAAGAGCAGCGCACGCAAATCAAGACTATCGCAACCAATATGATTACCGACTTGAGCACGCAACTGACCAATGCGTTGTCTACGCTGTCCGCACAGGCGTATCAGATTGGCGGCGAGCTTCTAAACGGCATTACCTCGAAATTCGGCGAGATTTTGCAGAAAACCAAACAGCTTGGCGGTTCTCTCAGCTCGACGTTCCAGGCTGTGAGAGGGCCGTTGAAATCTGTCGCTACGGCAATTAGCGCAGCTCTTTCTGGCGGGCTTGCAAGCGCTTTCCCGACCATCTATGCGTCTATGGGCACTCTGATTTCTACCATTGGCGCATCGTTCGTGGCGATGCTTAACGCCATCGGCGCGGCTTTGTCTGCTACTATTTTCGGCATTCCCGCAGGACTGGTTGCTCTGGGTGCTGCGGCTGTCCTGGCTGCTTCCATTGCTGGCATCGTTGGTGGCATGGGCGGCAAAAAGAGCTCTTCCAGTAGCTCCTATGGCTCTACTGGCTACGATGAATCCGACTTGGGGCAGATTGATTACAGCAACGTTCCTGGCACATCTCAGTACAACGATGTGAACAGTGGCGTGCAGAGCAGCTATGCGGCCAGTACCACACAGATTAGCGCCGAAGAAATCCGTGAAGCTGTTTATAACGGCGCTTATAATGCTCTTCTTGATTACAAGCAACGGTACGGAAACGAGGATAAAGACAATGTCCTTAAAGTCTATCTCGATGGCAAACAGCTTACCGCAACCGTTGAAAAGCGTAAAAACGAACGTGGCCGCTCTATTATGGGCACTGAAGCTTATAGCTATTAAGGAGGTGAACCGCTTTGGCGATTCCAGCACTCATTACGATTGATGGCCGAGAAATGCCGGAGCCGTCCTCTTATGAAGCGACGACCAGTACCATTGTGGATTCTGGCCGTAACGTTCAGGGCAAGGTGGTTGGCTCCGTTGTTCGGCATGATGTAGCGAAAATTTCCGTAAAATGGAACTATCTTACTGCCGAACAATGGGCCGCCGCCATTGGCCCCTTCACTACCAAGTTTTACTGCTCCGTTCGATTTTTGAATCAGACAACGAATGCGTATGAAACAAGGCAAATGTACGTTTCTGACCGAACGGCTGGTATGTGGCGTAGAGGGCCTAAAACCGGCAAGATAATGGGCTGGACTAATTGCGCACTTGCGCTTGTGGAGGTTTGATGTATGGAACATCCATCTCAAGCATGGCTTGACAAGTTCAACGACACTCTTGTGCCGGAAGAGTTTGTTGAGATTTCCTACGACAGCATTCTTCCCGGTCTTCAAGAATCGGCTTCTCCTTATTCTGCTAAAAACACAGAACAGCTTGTTTTTAGCAATGCTGAAAATTTAACCAAAGAAAAAGATAGGCCACTTGTTAAATATGCTACCGGAGAGTTAAATCTTCATGTTTTGGATGGAAGCTTCACCTTGCCTCCAAGTAGTGAGCCTTACAAAGATGGTGGGCTCATTAGCTATGGGATTGTTTCTGACGGAAACTATCCTGTGATTTCTTTTGAGTTTCCTAAAAACACTCATAAAGCTTTTCAGCCTGGAATTACAATTGTTTGGTCTAACAGTCTTGACGAATATGCAACTGATTTTATCGTAAGAGCATTCGGAAAAGACGAGGAATCAGATGATTGGGGTGGAAGCTCTTATACGGTAGCAAATGTTCAAGGGAACAAAGATGTTTATTGTGAGATACCAGCTGATTTCACTCTTAATCCCGATGAACTTTGGCGATTTGACATAACGGTAAAAAAATGGAGCATTCCTAATCGTAGAGCAAGAGTTGAATGGATATTCTTCGGTTTTCAAAAAATCTACGACAAAAATGATATTGTTTCGTATACGCACACTTCAAGCCGTGACCCAATTAGCGGACAGCTCTCTAAAGACAGTATTGAGTTTTCTTTGGACAATAGTGACAAGAAGTGGGATGCAATTAATCCGAAAGGTATGTACAGATACCTTTATGAACGCCAGCCTGTCAAAGTTCGATATGGAATGGAAGTTGACGGAGAAGTTCAATGGATTAACGGCGGCAAGTATTTCCTGTCTGAGTGGAGCACTCCGTCTAATGGCCTTGAAGCATCTTTCGTAGCTCGTGATGCATTTGAGTTCTTGATGACCTCAAACTACACCGGACGAAAGGTTGGAACACTTTATCAAATGTGTTATGACGCACTGGAAACCACATCTTCGATCTCTAACTTTTACATTTCGGAAGAGCTCAAAGAATACAGCACGGACATCTCGAAAGAAAGCACTTCTTATAAGAACTCTGATATCTTGCAGCTGGCCGCAAACGCCGCTGGTATGGCCTTGTATCAGACTCGAGATGCTCAAATCCGTATTGAACGTGTGAATATGGTTGCAAGTTCTGAGGATGAAATTTACGAAATTCCTATTATCAATAATTATCAGTGGCCTGAAATCACTTTTGCTTCAAAAGTAAAAAATGTTTCTTGCAACGTTAACGGTACGGAGCATGTGTACCCTGAAAGTTCTAATATAGAGGGCGTTACACAGACGGTGAGCAACGAGCTCTTAACGGAAGCCATGCTGAAAAAGAGCAAGAACTCTATTACGGAAGCCTATGCCGTTCTTGCAAACCGTAAGAAAGTTGAACTTGAATATCGAGCAAGCCCGCATATTGACGCATTTGATCATGTTCGATTCAACCATAACTATGGATACGCTTCCAATGTATTCGTCACAGAAAGTAAATATCAATATACTGGATGCTTTAAGGGAACGCTGTCTGGCTATATTCTTTCTGATGTTTCTTCTGTAAATCTTTCTCCCACTTCGCTTTCTCTTATTTACGGAGAATCTCGTGTCCTTTCTGCTTTACTTCTTCCTGAAAATGAAGACCTGCCTACAATCAGCTGGCGTGCCATTCCGGAAGATATCGTTTCGCTTCATGTTCTCACAAACCAATCTGGTAAATCTACTTGTTTGGTTCAGTATAGCAAGAAAGGAAGCGCCACTGTATCTGCGTATGTTGGCGCGGTAAGCGCTTCTGCTTCTGTTATTGACAATTCGCCCACGTTTACTTTGAGCAATTCGTCTATCGCCGTCAACTGGGGTTCTCCTGTTGAAATCAAAGCAACATTTTCTCCAAGTACACATGCTACTCCAAGTATCAACTGGCGTGCATCTCCATCTGGCGTTGTAAAACTCGAAGCTACTCAAACTGGTGGAACTTCTACTTGCAAAATATCTTGGCTCAAAAAAGGCAATGCAACAATTACCGTTACCGCTGCTGAGGAAAAAGCAATCTGTTCTGTTGTTGCAAGTCCTGCTACAATTGGCTCTCTTCCCATCGGAACAACACTTTATATCAAAGAAAGCAATCAAAGAACCGCATTTGTTCTTGCAAAGCATAATTATGAAGAAGCTTCTTCTAAGCGGCCAACATTCCCCGGAAACGGAAAAGGCCTTTCGTTGCTCGCTCGTTCTTCCAAGACTGTACTTTCGCATGTGTGGAACACCGAAAGTGCTTCCTATAATAGTCGTTTTACCAATATATATTCCGGTAGCACTATTGACAAGTGGTTGAACGGCGAATATTTCAGAACGCTTGACTCTAGTATTTCCAGTAAAATCAAGAATACAAACATCCGAGTTTCTCCCGGTCCTCAGACTTATAAAGACGATGACGGCAATTCTCATACGACTGATGGCTCTGCGGTCACTTGGATATCTCGCAAAGTTTTCCTCTTGTCTGCAACAGAACTTGGCATGAGCTCTAGCACTTCTGGCATTACTAAGGAGGGCACGGCTTTGCCGAATTGCAGTGAAATGCTTTACAACATTATCGGAAGTTCTGATTATGCATGGACTCGCTCAAGATGTTTTGATGCAACGCCATTCGCTTGTCCGGAATTTTTCAAGTATAACAATTCTGCTGTTGTTTCTCCATCCAAGTCTAATAATAGCTATTATACATATACGACAATTTCTGATGTCAAAAAAAAGTATCCTGTTCTTCCGGCATTTACTCTTCCTGCCACATTGGAAGTTGATGTTAATGGAAACGTTCTTACTTAACAAGGAGGCTTTATGGCAATATGGATTACAGACCGCACGCAGTCAGATGTTGACCGCGTGAACGAACTGCACAATAAAGCCAACGTTGGCACATGGACAGAAGAAGAACAAGCCGAATGGGCCGCAGGGATGAAAGGCGCTCTTAGCTATACGGATTACAACCGCATTGAAAGCGGGATTTCCGAGATTGCAACTGCAATCGGAGCGTCCGTTACAGTTAAAACCGATTGGACTGTTAGCGGGTATCTCACTACTTCTGATGCTTCCCGCTGGCTGTCCAATATTGCAAGCATCCGCGCAAGATGCAGTGGGCCCGGAACGGAAAAAACTCCATCCAGCATGGATAAGCTCACTTATAAAACAATGAACGCCATTGAGCAGGTACTCGTTGATGTTGAAAAAATGGCAAATGACCATTTGCTATACTGCTCTGAACCAATTTGCGGAGGTGAATTCAACTATGCCTATTCACTTTGAAGACAGACAGGCAAAATATCCCAACCGTTGGACAATGAAAAAATCTGACGGGACATCAGAGGTCGTCACGCTTATTCGCAATGATGAACCCACTGTTGAGGGCACGCCGATGAACGCCGAAACCCTCAATCAGTTAAGTGACGTTGCAGGTGCAGATGTTGCAAGAGCAGAGGCGGAAGCTGCTGCGCAGAATGCAAAAGATTATTCGGACAAAGCAAAAAATGCGGCAGAAAACGCAGCGCAAGAAGCAGCATCTCGCGTTGTGGACCCCACCCTCACCCTCTCCGGCAAGGCCGCTGACGCAAAAGCCACAGGTGACGCTATCAGCGCAGTAAAGGCGCGGCAGAACATCCTTGTGGGCACTGAGACAGGCAACCCCATCGCCGTTGACGATGCTTTCCCTGCGCCCCTGTGCGGCCTGACCGTGTACGGCAAGAGCACGCAGGACGGCACACCCACGCCGGATGCACCTGTGCCTATCGTGAGCGCTGGTGACGGCGGGAGCGTGGCGGTGAAGGTGACGGGAAAGAATCTGCTGGATTCTAGCCAATTTCAAAACCCCAGTTCAACTGAGATTTTGACAGTAGAGGTTACACTAAGCGCAAATACATCGTATACGTTATCTACAAACGCACCCCGTCATAATGATGGCGCAAATTTATTTTTTGTGTTGCCCGGAGAAGCTATCAATACGGAAAAAAATGGCGTTTGGCAAGGTCACAAAAAAAACATAACAACAAATTCTACCGGAAAAGCGCAAATCAAATATCGCAATTATGGCGGCACTATTTCCGATTATAGCGCTTACTGGTTCCAGCTCGAACTCGGCACAGCCGTTACCGCCTACTCCCCCTACCGTGAACAGCTCCTCACCATGCCCACTCCCAACGGCTTACCCGGCATCCCTGTCACTTCTGGCGGCAACTACACTGACCAAAGCGGCCAGCAGTGGATGTGCGACGAGGTGGACTTGGAGAGAGGGGTGAAGGTGCAGAAAGTTGGAAAATTGAGCGACACTAAGAGTTGGAGATCGGAACGAGGTGATCAGAACTTTTCCGTCTTTGCTACAACATTTGGTGTGGATAGCATAAAAAATGATAGTCTTGTTACATATACCTCCAATATGTTTGTAGCTATAAAAGTTGTTGATCGGTACAGAATTAATACAGTGTTTATCAATTCGGGAGGTGTAGTTGTCGTAACGTTAAAAAAAGGCGTTACGCTGGAAACCTTTCTTGACGTGATAAAAGACGAATTTGTACTGTATTTCGCTCTCGCCACTCCCATCGAAACCCCGCTCACCCCTGCCGAAATCGCCGCATACAAAGCCCTCACCGCTTACGGCCCTGACACGGTGGTGCAGGCGGGTGACGGTGCTGGAATCCGGCTGGAGTATCAGAGGGATGTGAACATTGCAATCAAACGCATTGAGGACGCAGTAGCGTCCATGACAACGACCTAAAGGAGGACTGACTATGGCTATCAAAAGCAAAGCACGGCATGACCTTACACTGCGCTCCATCAAGCGGGAAATTGCCGCAGGGCGTGACGTAGCATACTGGCTGGACAAGGCGTACACCCATCTGGACAGCGGCCTGCTGACGGAAGACGATATTGCAGAGGTGGAAGCCCTTGCGCAGGCGTACTACGATGCACTTGACGCTGAGGACAAGGCGAACGCTGAGGAAATCGCACAGTAAGGAGGACGCTATGGCTGAAATTATGGACGTCTCCCGCTGGCAGGGGAACATTGACTGCGCAAAGCTCGCGGCTGCGGATGCCAAAAATGTAGATTAAGGGGTGAGAAGAAATCAAAATGGAAAAGCTTTTGGAATTTCTGGCGGGGCTTGTGAAGGTGCTCTTCGGCGGGGACGGCGAAAGTCCTGCGCCGGAAACGCCCAGAGAAACTCCCGTTAAGGAGGCCTTCACCGGCTGGGAGGGCGCACCACCCTACCGCTACATCGACGTGAGTCGGTATCAGGGCAAAATCACCCTCGACGGCTGGCGCAAGGTCAAAGCGGCGGGCTACAAGGGCGTCATGCTCAAGACGGTGTCCACGAATCCAAAGATGAGCAAGCGGGCCGACGGTCTTTACATCGACCCGACCTTTGAGCGCAACTACGCGGGCGCCAGGGCCGCTGGGCTGGACGTGGGCGTCTACTACTACACCTACGCCACCAGCGAGGCGATGGCCGATGCAGAGCTGGCCCTTGTGCGGGAAGCGGTACGCGGCAAAGAGCTCACCATGCCCGTGTGCGTGGACGTGGAAGAAAATAAGCTCAAAAAGCTCTCCACGCTTGACCTCACCAACGTGGTGGCGTATGCGCTGGAAAAGGTGGAAGCCATGGGTTTTTATGCCCAGCTGTACACCTACACGGGTTACAGCTATGAGCTGGACATGGGCCGTCTGGCAAACCGCTGGGACGTCTGGCTTGCTGACTACACGGGAAAAACGCCCAAGGTGGATTACATCTACCACGCCCACCAGCACACCAGCAAAGGCTCTGTGCCGGGCATCTCCGGCAATGTAGACCTCAACGTGACCACCCGCAACTATCCGAAGATCATCAAGACAAAGGGCCTGACGCGGCTCAGGGAGGGCACATGACTGAAAAAGAGGCTTTGATTTGGATTGTGGGCATCTTGGGCAGTGCGTGCGCGGCAGCGATTACGCTGGACAAGGTGCTGGACATCATCCACAAGTACATCAAAAAGGCACAGGCTCCCAACGATGCACAGGACAAGCGGCTGGATGAGCTGGACAGGCGCGTGGGAGTGCTTGAGACGGGCTACTCTAACCACTCTGCCGCTCTGGGCCGCGATCTGGAGCATTTTGGGGCGCTGGAAAACGCCATCACCATCCTTTTGCGCTCCAACCGCGCCGTTTTAGGCGCTCAGTTGTCAGGTGATAATATCAAAGCGATGGAGCAGAGTGCGGAGGAAATCGACAAATTTTTGTATGAGAGGAGAGAAAACGCATGGACGCAGCAGCAAAAATCCTGAGCGCCGTCCCGGGCCCGGTGGCCCTGGCTCTGATGCTGGGCGGCTTTATCTTCTACGCCCTGGGCTGCATCCGGCTGGGCTATGGTGCGGCGGTCAAGCCCACCGTGCTCCAGCTCATCGAGCAAGCAGAAAAGGACATCCAAGGCACCAAGAAAGGCGCGGAGCGAAAAGCCTGGGTGGCTCAGATGCTCCGCGCGGCCCTGGCCACAAGCAAGTACGGGCGTTTTATCTCGTGGGCCATCACCGATGAGACCATCGGAGTGACGATTCAGTTTTTCTTTGACCGCATGAAAGCTGCACTGGAAAAGCAGTAAGGAGGATATCATGGCAAGCACTACATACCGCCATCTCGGTGACGTCATCGAGATGTACGCCGTACAAAGACGTTTTCGTGACTTTACGAAAACATTCTGCGATTTTGTTAAGGCCAACAAAATCGACCATCTCGGTAACGTCACCGTAATGGTGCGCAACGCCGGAGAGTTGCCGCAGCCTTTCTGGCTCGGTGCTACCTGTGGCGGCGGCTCGTGTAGTGCTGCCACTGTGCCTGCAAGGACTTGACCGACAGCAGATGACAGCCGCCATCAAAAGCGCGCCGCTTGGGAGGGTAGACCGTAAGATAGCCTTACTGCGATACGTTGAGCGGCTCCCGCTGCCAGACATTGCAGCGCAAACACATTACAGCCGGACGGCAATAGGCTACCGGCTGAAAGGCATTGAAAAAATGCTGAATGTGTGATATAATATAACACGAGTTAAGTGTCTTTAGAATTATATCCTTATTACTGGAGACTAGTTCTATATGACGCAGTCTGCAGCGTAATCTTGATGGGTTCCAGCCATCACGGTTACGCTGTTTTCTTTTTGCGCGGATTATAGTATAATAATCTTAATTGGGTGCGATTTCTTACGAAACGCGTTGAAGCGGCAGGCTTTCGGGTCTGCCGCTTTTCTTTTTGCACGATTTGTGGTATAATAATTTCAACAAATCCACCCGGCCTCTCGAAGAAGCACAACAGGGTGGATATTTGAAAAGGCTATGTAGCTCAGTTGGTAGAGCAGGGCGTTACACCGCCTATTGCCGCTGGTTCGAGTCCAGCCATAGCAAGCCCGAAAATGCTTGAATGGTTTTGAATAGTGCGCATACGTCAAAATTGCGATAGCAGAAGTAGGCATTTTTAGTTGATACAGTCTCCTGCCCGCCTACTTATAGTGCGTACCATGCGGGAGACGCAATTTTGCCATTTCGGTGGCAGGGCGATTACTCGCTCACTTATAATCCATCAGCTTTAGGCTGGTGGATTTTGTTTTATTCGCACTATTTTTGTCGAAAGCATTGCCATATATTGGACGATGTGATATTTTAGCATTGCACTCCAATGTGTGCATCCTTACAGTTAAGCGCTCATGCGGATTTTTCCGTGTGGGCGCTTTTCTTTTTGCTTAAGATAATCAAGCTTTAAGCAAGGTTTAACCAAGATTTTTTGTCCTTCGTTTGACGTTCGTTGTCTTTCGGCTTTTGCTGATGCAGTACACTGGGAGCATCAGGAGGGATGTATTATGAGCTATTATCCTACACCCGGAGCGCCTTACGTTCCGCAACAGCCTGTCAATCCTTACGGCGGCATGGGCACAGTTGGGCTTGCCACTCCCCTGCCCAACACGCAAATGCAACAGACACAACCGCAGCGTCCGCAGCCGATGAATGGGCAACAGCCTGTTCAGCAGTCGGCACAGGACGGCGGTTGGCTGCTCGGCAGACCCGTTTCCAGCAGGGAAGAATTTTTGGCGATACCGTCTGATCTGTACGGAAGATGGACGTATTGCCCGGATTTGCGTAGTGGGGTCATCTACTGCAAACGTCTGAATCCAAACACTTGTGAATCTGACGTGTTAGAGTTTTACAGCCCGGAAACATGGCGGCAAATGCAAGCACAACAGGCACAGCAAACCGCTGCACCGACACAGCAGTATGTGCCTATTGAGCAGTACAACACCCTTGTACACCGGCTGGATGAGCTGGAAAAGTGGCAGAAGAGCTTCTCTAAGCCAACTGCCACAGCAAAGAAAGGAGAATAAGCGATGTCCTCTCCGTTTGATATAATTACTCACAGCCCTATCATGCAGCTTGCAAATCTGGCTCGTGCCGGGCAGAACCCGATGGGGCTTATCCAGCAGTTGGGTGGGCAGAGCGCACCCATCATGCAGGGGCTAAACCTGATTCAGGGCAAGAACGAAGCGCAGCTCCGAACGATGGCGCAGAACCTCGCCAAAGAGCGCGGCATCGACCTGAACCAGCTGGCAAGCGTCCTGAATCTGACGCTACCCCGATAACGCATCCCTCTAAGCGAAACGCTTCTCAGTTTTGCGGACTTGACAAAAACCGCTTTTGTTTGGCTTCGCCCATCGCATACGGCGGTGGGATAGCATAACGCAAAACTGAAAGGAGTTTTGTTATGGACGATTTTGCAACTGGCTATCTGGCTGGGCAGGACGGCGGCAATAACAACAGCGGATTCTTCGGCAACGAAGGTCTGTGGGCGGTTATCATCCTCGCTATCATCTTCGGCTGGGGCAACTACGGCAACGGGCGCAACGGCAGCGACAACGGTATGGCGAGCTACATCCCCTATCTGGTCGGCACTGGCGCAACCGGGCAGGGCGGTAATGACACCCGCGCGGCTCTGTCTGAGGGCTTCTACCAGCAGGATACCTCCCGCTCTCTGGCGGGCATCCAGAGCGGTATCTGCTCTCTGGGCTATGAGCAGCTGGCACAGATCAACGGCATCAACGCCAACATTGCGAACGGCTTTGCGGGCGTGAACAGTGCCATCTGTCAGCTTGGCTACCAGAACGCACAGCTGGTGAACGGTCTGGAACGCAGCGTGTCCAACGGCGACAATGCCATCAGCCTTGCCATCATGCAGGAGGGCAACGCTCGGCAGGCTGGCCAGACCGCACTTGCCACGCAGCTGGCATCTTGCTGCTGCGAGAACAAACAGCTGATCGGCGACCTGAAGTATACCATCGCAACGGAAGACTGTGCCACCCGGCAGGCTATCGCAGACAACGCCCGCGCCATCGTGGACAACTGCAACGCCAACTTCCGCAGTATGATGGACTACTTTACGCAGGATAAGATTGCCACTCTGACCGCGGAGAACCAGAGCCTGAAAGGTATCATCTCGCAGAAAGACCAGAATACCCTGCTGACCAATGCAATGGCTCAGCAGACTGATACCATCCTGAACCGGGTCAATCCTCGTCCGATTCCCGCTTATCAGGTGGCAAACCCCAACTTGGGCGTGAACTGCTGCGGCTGCTGCTAACCAACACACTCCCCGATAACACCGGGTGAACCATCGGGGCAGGGGTAAGACACCTCTGCCCCTGATTTTTTAGGAGGAAAACATTATGGCTTGCAAAACAAGCTGCAAACTCTGCCCCCATCTGGTCTTGAGCCAGTCGGTGACTTTCGCCAACGACACGCTGACCATCAACATCCCTGCTGGCGCATACCAGAACGGAGAGAAGTATTGCATTGTGGTTGCTCAGAGCATCCCGGACACGACCACCATCAACGCCCCCGTGGTCATTACCATTGGTGCAGGTACGACCGCATACCCTCTGACCGACTGCAACTGCGCTCAGGCAACCGCTGAGAGCATCCACACCCGCACCCGCTATGCTACTCGTGTGGCAACGTCTGCCACTGGCACAGGCACGTTCAAATATCTTGGCTGCTTCTGCCGTTCCCACGCTGGCGCACCCTCGTCCATTTCTTGAGGAGGTATAAATTATGGGCAAGACTAATTTTCGCCGCATGATGATGCTCCGTGACCACGACAAAAACCGTGAGCCGGAGCGCGACCGCCTTGAGGAAGAGCGTGACCGCAGGGAGCGTGAGATGGAACGCCGTCTGCGCAAGCTAGAAGGTGATAACGACCGCTATCCCTACTATCCGCAGGAGGAGAACCGCTACATCGACCCCTACCCTATCCCCAGCTACCCTGACATAGAGAATGGGCGCAGAATGCCGCAAATCGGCTTCTCGCAGAACGGAGACTGGGACAAGCGGGCTGGGCAGTACGAACGTGGCGGCGCAGACAGCCGCTCTATCAAGATGCCACGCCAGCACCTCACCCACGATGAAGCAGAGGAATGGTGCGACAGTATGGTGAATGCTGACGGCACAAAGGGCTGTCACTGGACGCTGGAACAGACACAGGACGTTGCGAAACAGCGCAATATCAACTGTGACCCGAACGATTTCTGGGCTGTCATGAACATGATGTACTCGGATTATTGTCAGGTCGCAAAGCGCCAGTCCGTTGACACTCCGGGCTTCTACGCTGACATGGCAAAGGCGTTCCTTGAGGACGCAGATGCCGCAGATGGCAAGGCGTATCTCTACTGGGATTGCATTGCTGATAAGTAAAACAGAACCCCTGTGTAGTTTTTAGCGGCTACACAGGGGTTCTTCTATTTTAACTTTAGAACTTAGTTTTTATCGTTTTGCTTAATTTCTTCTTCAACCGCAATGTACGGAATGTTCTCCAAAGATGCTCTAAGCAACGCAATCACAACTCTGCCAGATTTTCCGTTTTCCAATTTTGATACATCTTTTAGCTTTTTTAAGACATCTTCTCGCTTCACATATTTACCCATTATGATTCTCCTTTGAACTCATCTTTTATCATTTTCCATTTTTGCGCCACAATAATTGCAAAATGCTGTATCTTTGAAAGCATACGGATCCCAGTCGCTTCCGTATGTAAGCAATACAATACTTGGATATTTACAGTTTCCACACACCCACGAATTTCCATCCCATTTCCAACTAGCTACCAGTTTCTTTTCTTTTGCAATTTTAACAGCTGGAAGCTCTCTGATTTCGCTCCATGCAGCCACATAATCGCCATGAGTTCGTTTTACGATATTCATAGCATCTGTCTTTTTGATATATTCGCTCTCAATCATAGTAACAACCTCTCCTAAATCTTAACTTTTATCGTCAATCCTCCAAGAAATCTTCCAGTTCAATCTTTCCATCTGCCGCCGCAACTGCCAGAGCGTACACAAACTGTCCAATCGTCATTCCGTGCCGTCTAGCTTCACGGTTGATATACTTGCGCTCTTCTTCGCTCATAAGGATGGTAATGCGCTTGGAACGCTTGCCGTCACCACTTGCAACGCCTTGATGCGATTCCGGCATCGGGATTTTTTTCTTTGTCAAGCCAGTTTCCGCTAGTGCGCCGGGCACATCGCCCTGTTCGATAAGACGTTGAACTTCTTTCGCCTGTTTCAACTTCTTTGGCTTACTTTCGCTTACTACGGCATTGTTTGGCTGTGTTTCGCTGTCTTTGGCTTGCTTCGGCTTAATACTGCTTAATTCAGCTTTATTAGGCTGTGCATGGCTGTCTGTGGCCTCACTTGGCTTAATCTGCGCTTGTTCGGCTTCGTTCGGCTTTGCTTGGCTTGCTTCTTCTTCCTTTGGCTCACTTCGGCTTAATGGCTGTTCCGAAAAAATAGGCTGAAAATCAAACCCGCCAAGCAAGCCTGAGGATTTTTTGCTAGTTGACTTCATCAGCCTTCACCTCCGACAATATGCTGTGCCAACGCCTTGAAATCCTCTGCGCTGGTGCTCTTTGCCGTGTCGCCGCTAAACAAACTGTGACGTTCTGCCTGCGCTTTGCGAACACCCATAGACGGTCTAATCTTCACGTCCAGCAATGTTGTTCCCATGCTCTGTGCAATCACAGGAAGCTGCTCCACAACCTCTTTGGACAGGTTCTCACGGCTCTTGTACTGATTCAGGAGCAAACCTTCAATCTTCAAAGTCGGATTGAAATATCTGCGAACATCGCTGATGGTCTGCGAAAGTTGGCTCAAACCAGCCAGTGCGTATCTGTCTGCCGTAATGGGTACGATGATGCTGTTAGCAGCGATCAGCGCGTTCACAAGCGCAAGACCAAGCTGCGGGGGAGTGTCCAGCACAATGTAATCGTACTGACCAGACACGCTTTCAATGGCTTCTCGCAACCGGAAATTCTTGCCCATGTCCCGCACAAGCTGCTCGTCAATGTCCTTCAATGCGTTATCAGACGGAAGAATGTCACCAGCTTCACAGTGCTGGATTCCTTCTTCGACCGTGCCTTGCCGGGTCATCACGTCAAACAGGGTGCATACGTCCTCTGTCTGTGCGCCGTAAGTGTCCGTTGCGTTGCACTGGGCATCGCAGTCCACCAGCAGGACTTTCTTGCCAAGCAACTGCAACGCACCAGCCAGACAGGTGCTTGTGGTGGTCTTTCCTGTGCCGCCTTTCTGGTTGGCGACAGCTATGATTTTTGCCATTTTATCACTCTTTCTTTTATTTTCTATGTCTGATTACTTTTGCAGTGCGTCAATCTCATAAAATGCCGGAAGATACTCTTCAATCGCGCCGTCTTTCTTCAAGCTACCAATCAGATACCGCTTCGGATGGTCAGGCCAAGGGTCACGGTCGATTGAAAGAATATCTGCACACGCGGCCTTTACAATGTCGTAGACTGCATCTCTCCGCTTTGGTAGCTTGATAGATGGATGCTCTTCCATCATCTTTACCTCAACTACCTTTGCGATCTCGATACACTCTTGAACCGACAGCGCATCGCACACAGACCAGTCGTACCCTTCGTATCCGCTTGTGCGGGGCTTTCTGGCGGCTTTTTTGATTTCCGGCTTGGAATTAGCCGTCTCACAATCAACCTCGCTAGAATCGGCATCTATGACGGGCTGCTTGGATTTGTACCCGAATCGGAACTCAACTGCTACTACCTTTCGCCCTGTGCAAATCTTTTCAAAGTCAACAACAATGTCTGAAACATTGCTGATCTCTTCCACTGCTGGTTCAAGAACTCTGCGGCGTAAAGCCCGGAAGTCGTCATAACTTGCATCGTTTGCCCCCAAGTGGTCACGCAGCTGCTTCAAACCAATCTTGTTCGATGTTAGAGAGCGATTCATCCAATCTCGAATCATACTGTACATCAGAATAGATGCTTGCTGTTTCATCCCAATCGTATAGCGCAGACGGTATTTGACGTAGCCGCTTCTTGCAATGTCGAAAAACACAGGCCGCAAGTCAGGATTACAGTTGATTGAAACGTCATAGGACAAGGATTCTCGATTGTACTTGACCTCTGCCTTTGTGAACAGCGGATACATCACATATTCTGTTCCATCTGCATTCAGTGGTACTGAAACCACGTTGCCCAAAAAGTGCTTGACCTGCGACTTCAAGTTCTTTGAATTGAGCTTCAAATCCAGTAGCTTGCAATATTCAGCCAGCGTAAACGACACGTTAGAACTTTCGGGGTCTCTCGGATTGATACGGCTCAGATAGACCTCAAGCAGCCGAAGCTCGCCTGCTGTGTAGTCCGTAAACTTCGCCCAAACCAACGCCTTGCTCTTTTCGACAAGATTGTTCCCTGTCAATTCTGGCATTGCATCACCTCATTTCTTCTACCCTATTATACCACTGTATCGTGTACAAGTCAACGATTCTGTACACAATTATTTTTTCAACGATCGACTTCCACATTCTGTACACGATACTCCACTTTTTGTACACGATACCCTCCACTTCTTGTACACGTTCTTCCACTTTATGTACACAATGCTCCACTTTTTGTACACGTTCTTACTATATATATAAACAAGAAATAAACAAGAGATAAATAATCATCATCAAATAGAGACGACGATCCATTTTCAACATTTTCTCTTCTTCAACGGACAGATTGTTGAAAACATAATCTTCTTTTGCTGAATAAGATGCACTCATCACGTCTTGTGATTTACCTAACCGTTCTATCGTGTACAGAAAATGGAGTGCAATCACACCAATAGGGGACGAATTGACAAGTCACTCTTTGATGAACGAAAATTTCACGAGAGCTCGTTAATTACACCCGCAAAAATCCACCATTTACGATTCTATGGGGGACAAAATGACAACCCAAAACCATATTTATAACAGGCCTATTGTGTACAAAAAGTGGAGCACGTCCCCCTGTATACCGTAAAAACTTCGATAATTCGGCAATCAGCGCAAAATGTTTTCTTCATTGATGGTATAAGAATCGTTTCGCTTCATGGCCGAAGCTTCCCCACAGTCCTGTGCCTGATATAAAATCTGCATATTGGGTTGTGTTCCGTCTGGGTCGGGATCGGTTTTGGTGGCCTGTGCCATTTCATAATGACATGTGACGGTGCGGCAGACGGACACACGATCACGCAAAGTCGTGTGAAGGTTGGCTACCATTTCGCACAGAACGGCAAGGTAATCTGAGCCGTGATTGCCATAGATCAGGTAGCACAGCAGGTCGATTTCCTGTGGATGGGCGTCTTTGATATGCTCTATCAGCGTATCTCTCTTTCTCTCGGTGCTGGCATCGCCAGCCAGACTTTCCAATAATCCTGGATGCAAACAGGTGTCTATATACGGCTTGACCGCAACACCGCAGCACACGAACCATTTTATGATAGTAGGAGCATCTGGGGCCATTGTCCCTTGCTCGTAACGAAAAATAGATGTCCGGCCTACACCCATTTTGTCCGCAAGCTTCTGTTGGCTAAGTCCGGATTCCGCTCTTGCCATCTCTAACGCTTTTGCCACTCGTATCCTATAATCATCCATAAATACCCCTCTTTCGACAAAATGATACAAATGCAAAGGAATTTAACTGATATATTGTTCAAAATGTGAAACAATAATTGAAAAAAGTCGCTATTTCATTGAAACAGCGAGATGTGATATAACTGTATTGTCAAAAAATTCCAAAGAGGAGTGAAACAAAAATGAAAGAAACTGTAATCTGGAACCATGAACGTATGCCGATCATCGACGGAATGCCTGCCAGTGTTCCCGATGGGAAGCCGCACACACCTGAACCGTGGGAGGAAAGCGAATGAACCGAACCGTAGATGCTCTGATTATTCCATACGCTCGCAGACGGACGCTGGAGCTTGTCCTGAGCCTTTCTGGGTACGAAGCTGATAAAGATGCTTACCTCGAAGCAAAAGGCATCCTGGAACGTGCCGTAGCCGCCTTAGACGATGGGCGAGACCCGGCAGAGAACATCGAACGCATTGATGGGCAGCTTGTGGAACTGTGAAAGGAGAAAAAGATGGACTTTACGAATGGATTCTATAAAGCCGAGAACCCTGTCGTTCTTGAAGAAGTAAAAACTTTCCTCCAGTCAATGGAACGGCGTGGAGCAACCGTAAAAGACTTGGACGATGCCATTGTGCAGCTAAACAATGTTTCGCATAGCATTAGCACAAACGCGCTTGTCAAAGCAGATGTTCTGGACAAGTTGCCTGAAAACCCCTTTCGTTCCATGCTCAACGGAATGTTACAAAGCAAAGGGTAACTTAAACTTAATGTGGCTCTTAATCATTGTCATTGCAATTTTTGGCTTCCCTGATGTGAAGTAATGGATGTGAAGAAAACGTTCGATTTTTACGAAGTTGTTAAAAATACATTGACTTGACAACTAAAAGATGTATAATCGTATCAAATGAACATCTGCACTTACCAATCGGGAGGATATGCCACAATGAGTGAACAGGAAAGAGCTAAGATTGACCGATTTATTGCATGGCTGCTGGAACATCCTGAAAAGATTCCGGTAGCGGAGCAAGCCCTAGATTTGGAATAATAGAAAATCCCTTGCGCAGAGCTACACCAGCCCGGCACAAGGGATTCTTTTATTTTACCGGGCATGAACGTCACATCTTCTCGATCAGGTTCATCAGCGCTTCACGCTGTTCTTTCGGCATAGATTCAAGTTTTCTTCTAATCCGCTCCACTGCTGCATCGACTTCACTTTGCAGCTGCTGGGGCGGGTTTTCTTTTTGGTTGCCCGTAAGAAGGTAGTCAACCGTAACATTGAAATACTGTGCCAGCTTAACGGCATTTTGATTGGTCGGCTTTGCGTCGTTCCCTGAACTTGCTTCGGTTCTCCAATAACTATAAGCAGATTTTGGAACGCCAGCTTCAGTCAAAGCGCGAGACGGCTTTACTCCCTTTTGCTCACATAGCCTTACGAAATTGTCAAAAAACACAAAACATACCTCCAGCGTTTGTACAAGATGACGAAGTTCTACCACTTGAACAAAAACACTTGAAAAGTTCTACTACTTGTGCTTTAATAAGGTTACCGGGTTCAATCGGTAGAACAAATTAAAGACTTTGAACAAATAGAAGAACGCTCGATAATGTTTTTGCTTGACACCATAATATTATCATATTCTTTCAAAAAGTTCAAGTACTAGAACAAGAAAGGAGAAAAAATTTGCTTCCTAAGTGGACAGGCGATGTTGTAGGGACGCTTCACGTTAACAACATTGAAATCAGAGAGCTTGCTGCAAAAATGGGATGCGCACCGGAATACTTGGGGAAAATCCTGAACGGTAAGCGCGAACCTAAAAATGCGGAAGCTAAGGTGAAAGAAGCTCTGGAAGAGCTGTTGAATGAAAGAGAGGGGAAATGAGCGACATTATCTTATCCATGCGAAATGGCAAGCCTGTGGTTTCAAGCCGCCAGATTGCAGAGAACTTCGATAAGAACCACCGTGACGTTCTCAGGGCGGTGGACAATCTAAAAGAAGATGTGCGCAATTTTGCGCAGATGTTTTTTGAAAGCACCGAAGCGGACAGCTACGGCAGGGAACAGAGAACTTATCTCATGAACCGTGACGGCTTCACCCTGTTGGCTATGGGCTTTACCGGAAAGGCTGCTCTTGAGTGGAAGCTCAAGTACATTGCAGCGTTCAACGAGATGGAAAAGAAGCTGACCGAACAGCCGAAGCTTACCCGCTCGCAGCTTCTCGCAACTGCACTGATCGCAGCGCATGAGGAGCTGGAAGAGAAAGACAAGCAGATTGAAACCATGAAGCCGAAAGTCCTGTTTGCTGACGCAGTTTCAGCAAGCAAAAAATCAATTCTTGTTGGTGAGCTTGCAAAGTTACTTTCGCAAAATGGCATTAGCATCGGCCAGAACCGTTTGTTCGACTGGATGCGAAAGAACAGCTACCTCATTAAAGACCCGAAACGAAGCGACTACAACTTGCCTACGCAGCGTAGTATGGAGATGGGGCTGTTTGAAATTAAAGAAACCACGATTCAGCACAGCGACCACGTTTCCATTAACAGAACACCGAAGGTCACTGGAAAAGGACAGGTCTACTTCGTTAACTTGTTTCTCAAGTCTGAAAAGCAAGAACCTACCGTACCGTCTGGCTTTGAGCTGGAAGTGAAGATGAAGCTGTTGCAGCGAGGTATGAAGCAAACGGAGCTGATTCAGGCGGTTCAAAGCGATACTGGATTGTTCCTTGACGATTCGTACCTCTACAAGATTCTTCGTGGCGAGCGAAAGCCGGAGAAGATTATCCAGAGCATCTGCAAGATTCTTGAAATTGAGCAGAAGGAGGGCTGAACATGGAGCAGATTATCACTTTGAAAGTAGACCTTGAGAACCCGGATGAAGCTCGGCATACCATTGACGAACTGGTAAAGATGTACGAAGAGGACAAGCTCAAGTGGACGGCAGAGGAACTCACAGAAGCAAAGCATCTGGCGATGAAGATCATGGAACAGTTGTGCTTGGATGGGTATAGCATTGAATGGTGTGGAGTCACGGAAGCGTACTACTACAAGGCAGTTTCTGTTTGGCTTAAAAGCCCGGGCGATGAAAGCTTTAAGCGAAATGCAACGTGCTGCATCCTTTCTGATTATTTTGATACTTGGGTTTCCAAGTGCGTCTGCCTGTGCCGGGCTACCAGCAGGGATGTACCCGCTTTTATCGTCAAAAAGGTCGGTGAGTGCTGGCAATGAAATTTTGTAAAGCGCAAAGCCGTAAGCGTAGATTGAAACTGGCGATGGCAGCGGGCGTGTCTCGGAACGAAGCCAACAAGGTATTGTGGATGGAAAAGATGCTGAACCAGTGCTTTGAACGGCATAACCGGGAAGCCAAGAAGAAAGCAGGAGAGCAGCGTGGAAATTAAATACTGTGAGCGCTGTGGAGCTCTTCTTGGAATGGTAGCCACGAATCGAAAATACTGTCTTAACTGCTACAGCATTGCAAATTTGGAGCGATGGAGAGAACGTAACCGAAAACGAGCTGAAGCAAAACGCAAAGAAACCGCAAAGCCGGTTCCTTGCGCTTGGTGCGGTAAACCACTTGTGAGGAGAAACGTTTGCCAGAAGTATCACGCAGAGTGCCAGAAAGCAGCTTACGCAGACTCACAAAAAAAGCTGCGAAAGAAGTATCGAGAAAGTGGTAAAAGCGACCAGTACAAGAAGCCGGAGCGGAAAAAAGCAAAGCCGAAGAATAAGGAATATACCATCGAGGAAATCGAAGCAAAGGCAAAGGAGCTTGGCATAACATACGGAAAGGTAGTGCTTGGGTTACAGCTTGGAACGATTGATAGGTGGTAAAGATGAACGGAAAATATTATGGAAAGCGGGAGATTCGATGGCAAAGCCGAGAAGCTGACCGCCTAGAACATATCCGCAGAAAGGACTACAAGAAATGTACAAAAACAAAAGATACAAGCAAAAGCTTGCACGGGATGACCTGTCCCCCAAAGCGTACGAGCTCGTAAATGATATGTATGGCATGGTCATTAGTTCCGGCTTGAAGCTGAAAGAAATCCGCATGGTTTGTGTAATGCTGCGCAAGAAAATCGAAAACACGGTTGCAGAATGTGCCGTTGGTGGACGGGAGGGCTGAGTGTGAAAACGTTGGTTGAACTTATCTTGATTTGGGCTGGGACGTTGGCAATCGTCCTGGCATTCATCCTTGTGAATATGTGGCTGATGAACGAGATCGGTGTGATGGTTGGCATTGAAGCTGCGAAATACACTATTGCAGCCGCAGCCATCGCCGCATCGGCTTGGGTATTCGGGCACAAGGGTGAGAAAAAATGACGCTCGAAGATGCCATGAAAGAACGCGGCATTCGTGTGAATGAGCTTTGTCGAAAAAGCACAGTGTCGAGGCCGACACTGGATAGCATTCTCGGGAGAAGAAGAGCCAGGCACAAAGAAGGAATCAGAACGGGGACACTTTTGAAGATATGCGATGTTCTGAACGCATACGCAATCGTCGATGGCTCAAACCCGGACTACTTCGATGTCGTGTTGAAAAAGGTGGAAAAATGAAAAGCGCAAAAGGGACGATATTAGTTACAGTTGGGATTTTGTTCTCGATTTGGTCTGTTGGCTGCGGAGGCTTAATTGAAAACGCAACAACGCTTGGAGCTGGGCTGTTTTACGCTTTTCTTTCAATTTTGCTTTTGGCTGTGGCACTTTTCATGTGCGCACTTGGTGTTACTGCGGAAAATGAATATGACGACCGTAAAAACAAAAAAATCAGCCGTGCAACACATCATACCAACAAATGGAGGAATGCAGAATGAACGAAATGTACGATTGCTCCGGCTGCTTTGATCGGTTTGGCGGCGTGACAGAGCCGGATGATGGCATGTGCTTTATGACCAACGAGCAGATGGCGGAGGCCAAAGAAGCTGACCGTCTGGCTGAGATTGAGAGCTTGCGGTATGAAATCGCAGACTTGCAGTATGAAATCGAGGACAAGGAAGCAGAGCTGAAAGACCTCCGTGTACAGTTGGCAGAACTGATGGCTGGTTGATTTTGTACAGCTATATTAAGCCAAAGTAAGAACAATGAAGCCTAATGAAGCCGAAGAAAGGAAATAAAAATGGCAGTATTAGTAATGGTCTACGGTCATTCCGGCAGCGGTAAGTCCGCTTCGCTTCGGAACTTTGACCCGGAACAGGTAGCGGTTATCAACGTGCTTGGCAAGCCGCTGCCGTTCCGCAGCAACATGAAAACCTATGTCACCAACGACTACGGAAAGATTGATGCTGCAATCCACAGCACCAAGCGTAAGTCCATCGTCATTGATGATGCCACCTATCTTATGACCGGCGAGTTCATGCGGAACGCAAAGGTCGCTGGATACCAGAAGTTCACCGACATGGCAGCCAACTTCAACGCCTTGCTGATGCGGTCGAAGGAACTGCCGGACGATGTTGTGGTCTACTTTTTCGGTCACAGCGAGCGTGACGGAGATGGTGGCGAAAAGTTCAAGACCATCGGCAAGCTGCTGGACGAGAAAGTCTGCGTGGAAGGGTACTTCACCATCGTTCTGAAAACCGTTGTCCAGGATGGACGATACCTGTTCAGCACTCGCAATGATGGGATGGACACCGTGAAAACCCCTCTTGGAATGTTCAACGATGCGTTGATCGAGAACGATCTCGCCGCCGTAGACAAGACCATCCGTGAGTATTACAACATCCCGGTTCAGCCGGATAACAAAGGAGAGTAACAGATGAAGAACATCAACTGGAATGACGTGCAGGAAGCCACCGAACGCCGTGACCTGCCTGTTGGCGGCTATGTTGCCGGTATCTGCAAGGCAACGGACGAACCCAAAAAAGAGCGCCTGAACATCGAGTGGGAAGTCACAGAGGGCGAGTTCAAGGGTTACTGGCGTGAGCAGACCGCTTCACTCACCGAGCGTGGCGTGCTGAATCCGGGTGAATGGGCATGGGGCGGCAAGACTATCAAGAGCTACAAAGAGAAGGCACTGCCGTTCTTCAAGGGCTTTATCACCGCTGTGGAGCAGTCTAATCCCGGCTACAAGTTCAACAATGATGAAAAGACCCTGCGTGGCAAGCTGGTCGGCGTGGTTCTCCGTGAGGAAGAGTACATGGGCAACGATGGCAACATCAAGACAAAGCTGGTCGTTGACCGCTTCACCAGCGTGGATAAGATTCGTTCCGGCGATTATGAGGTCAGACCGAAGAAAACGATGGCTGGTGGGTCTGGTTCTGGCTATTCGCAGGGCGGGAACGACGACTTCTCTGTGATTGAAGAGGACGGAAGCCTTCCCTTTTGACCTGTAAGGCATTGACCGCCTACCTTATATAAGAGCTGCGCTATCTGGCTAAACGGGCGTTTGGAAAGATGAAGCACTTGGGCGACATTGCAAAGATTCACGGAGACCAGATAGAACCTGTGGATTGCATCACGTTCGGCAGTCCGTGCCAGGATTTGTCCATTGCGGGACGCAGGGCGGGACTTGCGGGAGAACGATCCGGGTTGTTCATGGAAGCGGTTCGAATCATAAAAGAAATGAGGACAGCAACCAATGGAATGTATCCAACTTTCGCTATTTGGGAAAATGTACCAGGAGCGTTCAGTTCCAACGGCGGAGAGGACTTCCGCGTCGTTCTGGAAGAACTTGCCCGCGTGGAACAGCCAGACGCTATTGTTCCTAGACCTCCGAGGGGGGGCAGATGGAGCAAAGCCGGAGCAATCGCCGGAGCAGAGCATGCCGTTGGACTCCACGCCCTGCATCTTGCGGGCCTTGATCTTGATGCCGCCG
>JABLTN010093347.1_pt1 | contig 57242 bp, 48 predicted proteins | sample 7160141 | NCBI WGS metagenome assembly JABLTN01 (sample SAMN14651226, study PRJNA627086) | human gut metagenome | isolation source: feces | host: Homo sapiens | reverse complement strand
TTCAAAGGGTTCAAAGGGTTCAGGTGGCGGCTTCGCCGCATTTTAGATGACGGTATTCCCGTATCGTCAGCCTTCCCCTCGAGGGGAAGGTGCCCCGAAGGGGCGGATAGGGCACTGGCGGTATGAAAGAGAGCGGGAAGGAGCGTCTCAAGCGGGCGATTTATGAAAGCACCCGAGCGCCGATTTTTATAAAGGGCGATGCCCGAAGGTGGTAAGCAGTCACCAGCCACTAGTCGCCGCCCAGCCCCAATGATCTCAGATAGTCCTCCAGAAGCTGGGGGAGGCGGCTTTCGCTGCCCGGTGAGAGGGGGATGAATCTCAGGCTGTAGTCCTCATCGCTGCTGCCGGGGACCTCCCTTGGAAAGACTGCCCAGACCTCCTTGACAGGACGGCTGTCGCGGAGGGAGCTGGCCTCGTCCATGTCACGGTAGAATTTTGTATTCATATCACGGTAGCCGTTGAACTGGCGGCGCAGACCCTCGCCGCGGTTTTCATCGTTCCATAGGAAGAGCATGTCACGGTACTTGAAGTCGACGACCAGAGAGCCGCAGTACATCTCCCCTCTATAGCAGTCCATGCGAAGATCGGGCTGACGGTGGGCATTATTGGTATAAAGCGGCGCTGTCATGCGGTCTGTATCGGCAGACGCAGCGGGGATGATGCCATCGTAGGTGAGGCGGATCTCCTCTTCGCCTTTCTTCATGCTGATGACGGCGCCGGACTCCAGCGAGGAGAGACGGTAGCGGCCGTCCTCCCTGATGACGGACATGCCCTCCTCCATCTCCCAGCCCAGCGAGGAGAGCGCTTTGATGAATTGGAGAAATCCCCATAGCTCGTAGAGCTTATCCGTCCGTTTCCACTGGAACTGGTAAAAATCAGCGACAGAGTAGCTGTCGGCAGGCGTCTCCAGATGCCGATGGAGGTGGTAGAGGAGCGAGTAGCGCGGATCACAGAGAACGGTCATCGGGATGAGAGGCGGCATCCGGCTGCCGGCTTCTTCGAACCATGCCGCGCGGGTGACGCGCTCGATGTCTCGAAGGATGGCGAGCGCCTGTTTCCGATAATCGCGGAATTTGACGAGCGCCGCCTCGCCTCTTCTGTACTCCTGATTCTGCGTGTACGGCAGGAGCGCCTGACATCTGGCATCGAGGCGCGCGATGAAGCCATCGACCTCACTGACGAAATCCCGCAGATTCTTCGCCAGACGAAGCAGGATGGCTTTGGCGAAACGGTTTTCCGCGACGTCGTAGGTGATCTCCGTATAGAGCAGATGCTGCCCTGCCGAAGGGCGCAGGGACTGGGGCGGGATGTGCGATGCCGCCGGAGAGACGCCGGCGGTGCGGGCCGGCTTCTTCCGGCGCACGAGGCGGCCATTCGCCGTGCGGGCAAGCTCGCCGAGCACATGAAGCACCATGCGGGAATTGTCGCTGATGGTATAGAAGCGCAGCAGGAGGTCTGGATTGATATCCAGCGTGCGCGACATGTGAATGCTCTTTTTCATGAAATCGAAGGACAGATGCTTGATCTCCTCCAAGAGCTCCTCGCCCATATCCTGCCAGCTCTGCTTGCCCATGTAGCGGGGCGTGATCTCCAGAAGGCTGTACCACGTCTCGCCGCGCCCGGTGACGGTCAGGACATAGTAGCCGGGGACTAAGGGAAAATCCTCTCCCTTGAAGAGGAGCGTATCCCAGGCGCGCCGCGGGCGTACCCAGGTCTCTCCGTCATAGCGGTCCTCGCCGGGAAGCGTCACGATGTCGAGCCCGTCCATGGTGAAGCGGAAATCCATCGGTGCCTCAAAGCGCAGGTAGAGATCCTGATTCTCCGTGAAGCGCCACGCAGGCGGCGCCTCCTTGAGCTCCTCCGGGTGCGTGGTAAAGCGGGTGAAGGAGCGCATCGCCTCCCGCTTGCCAAGCGCCACGCTGAATGGCAGCTTACATGGTGTAGTCATAGAGCTTCAGCTCCCCGGCTTTCCGTTTCAGCACGGCCTGTGATTCCTGAAAATCCGAGAGCGCCTTGAAGCGTACAAGGATAGCCGGCAGCAGCCCCTCCGCCGTATTTTTGTCCGAGAGAGAAAGAAGGGCGGACAGCTGATCGGCAGAGCCGCGAAGCTTCGTGAAGACGCGCTGCACGAGCTGGGCATCGAGCCCTTCTCCGCGGCTGATCCCCGCCTCCTCGGGAATATTCTCCAGATAGCGTCCCATCTGCTGCGCCACGCGGAAGCCGATGCCATACGGCATACCGCTCTTCGTGAAGGCATCATTCAGCGCATCCAGCAGCTCGAGCTCCTTATCATTGAGGCCCATGCCCTCCTTCACGCGGAAATCATCATACTCCTCGGCCGTGATCTCCTTGTACACCTTTCTCTCTTGCGGCGAAAGCTTCAGCAGGTCACGGAAATGGCACTGGCTGAGCGTGATCACATTCGCACGATCGAGGATCTTATCCGAGAAATGGCAGGTGGACTCATCCACATTCACCGTCCCCGTGAAGAGCACATTCCTCCCCACCGGGATCTCCGGCGGATACTTCTCACTGTTGTAGAGGCGCGGGGCGAGCGATGGATTGTACAGACGGATCATCGGATGATCCTCTTTCTCCAGCACGGAAATGAACTGTGCGAAATAATGCTCCACACGCGCCAGATTCATCTCATCGAAGCAGACGATGTACTGCTTCTCCGGATGCGCCGCCGCATCGATCAGAAGCTCGGCGAGCCCCGTATCCGCACTGCGGTACACCATATTCTTCATATCCACATAGCCCAGGACATCCCCGTCATCCATCCATGACGGACGAACCGGCAGGAAACGCACCTGCGACTCGGGAAGTCCCAGCGCACGCCCGTAGAGACGCACCAGCCCGGACTTGCCGATCCCGCTTTTCCCGGCAAGGATGACCAGGCGGGACGACTTCATGGAGATATGGAAATGGAACAGATCCTTCTCTGCATAGAGGAGTCCATCGTTTTCCGCCGCCTCCTTTAGGCGGGCGAGGAGATCTCCCTCCGTGAACGGCTTCGGCAGCTCTTTCGCCGGCGCTGCCGGCTCCTGATGGATCTCCGCAGCGAACGGCGCCTTCTCCACAGCCTCTGCCTCGTGTATGGGACGAGGATCCCGCCGGTTTCTTCTCGGCGCATACGCCTCTTCGCCCGAAGCGCCGATGCCAAGGCTCTGCACCAGATCATCGAGCGCCCTCTGCGTCATCTGCTCACGCGCCTCATGGACAGGCTCTTCCTCCTCCGCCTCATCCGCGAAGGGATTCACCGCGACCCCGCAGTCCTTCAAGAGGTCTGCATCCCGCGGCACCGGCTTCAGATTCAGCCTAAGATCCGCCAGAAATACCTCCGGTACGAACCAGAGCGGACTCTCCGCGCAGCGAAGAATGTGCGAGGACAGCTCCGAATTCTGTCCGTCCACCACCGCATACCCCAGCGGGCCGCGGTTCTTCACACGGAAATACGCTCCGCCCTCCCCGATCACGCGGGAATCGAAGGCCTCATCATACAGCGGCGCAAAGACCACCCACGGCCCGATCTTATTCTCATAATTGCGCGTCGCCGCCACAATGAGACGAGGCGACACATCATTATTCCAGTAACGCTTCGACAGCCCCGGCAGCGGCCGATCCGTCAGCAGATGATGACAGAACTTATTGATATCCCCATCAAAGACCGGCGCCTCCTCCGTACCGAAAGCCGGCACCGGATAATAATTCCGGTCCTCCTCCATGAAGGGCGTCCCCTGCTCCTTCACCATATCATCCAGCACAAAGTACCTGTTATTGCGGAGTGACGGTGTAAACGACACGAAGCAATCCCCGAAAACGGACTCCAGATTTGCCAGTGCCGACTCCTCATCGGCAAATGAATTGTATCCGAATCCGATACGGCTCATGAAGCCTGTGAAGCCGAATTTCTCTCCATCCTCGAAACCTCTCGGCACCGGCGAGACAGGATCCACGAAGAAACGGAAATCCTTCACCCCCGCCTGCGGCGTCGCACTCTTCACCACAGCGCGCACCCGCCCGAGCACCTTGCCATCCGCCTGACGGACCGCTGAATACGAATCATTCATGTACATGTTTGCCATATGCATCCTTCTTTCGTTGGCCGCATAGAAGGCTGAGAGAGCCTGCGAATGAGGAGCGGCTGAGACACCCGGTCACTTGCCCGTTTTCACAAAACGGCGCTTTATCCATTCCTTTGCGCCGCTCCTTCCTCTCGCATTTCTTATTTCTCATTCAATTTCTATGCTGCGCTTTCTATATCTCTGGCGATATAGAATTCACCTGACCCGTGAACAGACACTGTCCCGGGCCGAAACGATTATACCAAATGGCAAAAATTCTTTTGCCATTCCATCCTATTTTAGCATAAGAAGAAGAAAGAGGGTATAATGAAGAAAAGTGACTAGCGCCTTGGAGACTAGTGACTGGTAGCTAGTGGCTAGGGATTAGGGACTCTCTTGTATCGTCATTTCGAGCGCCAGCGAGAAATCTTTTTCATTCGCGTTCAGGTAGTCGATGACAGGAAACCCAAACGGGAAACCCGCTCCCCAAGAAACTTTCGGGCATCGCCCCATATGTACGCGGCGAAGCCGCCACCTGAACCCATTGAACCCGCTGAACCTTTAGCGATAAGTGGCTAGGGATTAGGAATCAGGAGTGACTAGTGACTAGTGACTGGTAGCCAGGGATTAGGTTTGCGATACGAGAAAACCGCTAGTTTCAAACCTCCGCGGCGCTTCCCTGTTTTTATGCGCCGCACCACCATTTCGCATTTCTCATTTCTAATTTCTCATTCAATCGAGGCTTTCAAACGTAATCAAGGGACGGCACGCCCCAAGGTCTCACCCTCGCCAGCCTGACTATTTTGCCAAAAAGGATTTCCATCATGACCAAAGAAACCAAGATCGGCATGACCGCCCTTCTCCTCTTCCTTGCGATCGGCATCGCTGCCCTCCTTCTGCATCCGATGGAGCGCCTCTTCCCGACCACCTTCCCCGTCTATGCTGTCTTTGATGATGCGCAGGGCATCACACCGGGGGCTTCCGTGCTCCACGCCGGCGTCAAGGTCGGGCGGCTGAAAGCCATCACCATCGAAGAAGGCAAGGCCGTCCTTCACCTTGAGATCGATCGGAAAGCGGTGATCCCCAAGGATGCGGCATTCTCCATCACAACTTCCGGACTCATCGGTGACACCTATGTCAAGATTTCGGGCGGAGATCTGTCTGCCGGCACCCTTGCCAGCGGAGCGACCGTCACCGAACACAAAGACCCCCGCATGGATGCGCTCATGGACAAAGCCGATCACCTCATGGACAGCGCCGAAAAAATGCAGCAGGCGATCGGGCAGTATCAGTGACTGATGACTGGGAACTTGAATCCCACTTTCGGGCATCGCCATTATTTATACTGCGGCAAAGCCGCCACGAGAGCCCTGAACCTTGAACCCTGAACCCGCTCAACCTGATCCCCCCTTCTTGACTTTCAGTCTATTTCCTCCTTGATTTCTTTCTGCGAATTACATATAATAAATTCTATGTTGTTTTATCATAGATAGAGGAGAACCACAGAGTGATAGAAGAAATCGTCAAAAGAAGAAGCATCCGTCATTTCCTGCAGAAGCCGATCCCGCAGGAAGATCTGGATGAGATCCTGACTGCCGGACTTTGGGCGCCATCCGAAAAGAATGCCCAGCCGTGGAAATTCATCGTCATCCGCGGACAGGAACGCAAAGCCATGGTCAAACGCCTGAAGGAAGGCATCATGAGAAACCGCAAGGGCGACGAGACGGCCATTTTCAGCAAGGGCTATGAGAAATTCATCCCGTCTGCTATCTACACCGCGCGCGTGCTCGAACAGGCGCCGGTCATCGTCTTTGTCATCAATACCAAGGGCAATGACTACCGCAAGTCCTACCCCAGCGACAAGTACATGATGGAGCTCGCTGACATCCAGTCCATCAGCGCAGCGATCCAGAACATGTGCCTCGAAGCGACGGCGCATGACATCGGCAGTCTCTGGACCTGCAATGTCTTCTTCGCTTACGATGAGCTGAAGGAATGGCTCGGCGAAGAAGGGGAGATGGTCGCTGCCATCGCTTTCGGCTACACCGACAAGGAAGTCAAGCCGATGCCCAGAAAGCCGCTCGAGGAAGTCGTCGAATACCGCGGCGATTACCCCGAAGAATGGAAGGCCATGCTGAAATAAGTGTTTCCAAAAGAAAAAGGAGCTGTGAAGAAATGAATCCTCATTTCTTCACAGCCTCTTTTTACTTTGCTTTCATTTGGTTCAAGGTTCAAGGTTCAAGTGTGAGGTGGCGGCTTCGCCGCTTTTTTAGATGATGATTATCCCGTATCGCCAGCCTTCCCCTCGAGGGGAAGGCTTAGGCGGAGCGACGCTTCGCGTTGATTTTTATAAAAGGCGATGCCCGAAAGTGGTGGGGATAGCGATACGGAGGAAACGCATTTCCAACATATGGGGGAGCCAACCCCGTCTCGCTACGCTCGACAGCCCCTTCCAGAGGAAGGGGCGAGAATGTGAGGCGTTTCGAGTGTATCGATCCCTCCTTCCTTTGGAAGGAGGTGCCCGCAGGGCGGAGGTTGGGGGCACAGAGCGGAGTGAAAGATGATGCAGATGGAAAAACGTTTTTGCACAAATCACTGTTAATGAGAGTACCCTATCCACCGCTCCGCGGTCCCCCTTCCCCTCGAGAGGAAGGTGCCCCGTAGGGGCGGATAGGGCACTGGCGGTATGAAAGAGAGTGGGAAGGAGCGTCTCAAGCAGGCGATTTATGAAAGCACCCGAGCGCCGCAGTATACATAGTGGCGATGCCCGAAAGCAGCAGGCAAGTCACTGATGCACACTGACCACGCCGACGGCAGCGATGATGAGTGCCATCCCGAGAAGCTCAAAGGATCCGAAGTCCTGCCCGAAGACGGCAAAGGCAAGAAAAATGGATGAGAGCGGCTCCAGGGCTGCGATGATGCTGGCGTCTGCCGGAGAAATATACTTCGTGCTTCCGAGATAGAGGACGAAGGAACAGATCGTCCCCACGATGACCACGAAAAGGAAGGCCAGGCCGACAGAAAGATCCACCGCACCGGTGAAGGGGAAGAGCCCCATGAAGGGCAGGAAGGAAAGCCCTGCGATGACCATGCCCCAGCCCACGACGATGGGTGCGCCATACCTCTTGATCATGCCGACCGGCTCTACCGTATAGAGCGCGCATGCCACGGCGGCAAGAAGTCCCCAGAAGAGAGCCTTTTCAGACAGCGCGAGATTGCCAAAATTTCCATGTGTCGCGATGAGTACAGTCCCCACGAAGGCAAAGACCGTGCAGAAAATTTCCACCAGATGCGGCAGCCGCCGCTCCGAAAGGCAGTACCAGAAGATGATGAGGATCGGCATCAGATACTCCAGGACCGTTGCCGTCGGCGCATTGCTGTACTTGATGGCCGCAAAATATCCGTACTGCGTCCAGATCATTCCCAGCATACCAAAGACCAGGATCCGTATCCGGTCTTTTTTATGTTGCCAGATCGACCAGATGCCCGTTTGTCCCGTCAATGAAAAAATAAAAAGGAGCAGCACACCGGCCGACAGCAGCCGGCAGAAGGTCAGCCACTCCGGGGAGATGTCACGGTTCACGAGCAGGTACTGCCCCGCGATCCCGCTCGCCCCCCAGCAAAGCGCGCCCAGCGCGCACTGCAGGATGCCTTTGATCCGAGTATTCAATGGTTCCCTCCGATGGGAAAACAGTGTAAAGGAAAACGATCTCGCTGGCGCTCGAAATGACGATACGAGAGAGTCCCTAATCCCTAGCCACTAGCTACCAGTCACTAGTCACCAACTATTTCAGATCCCTGTAATTCACGACCTTCACGGCTTTATCCGCGATCATCCGTCTCACCTTCAGCGAGACGATCGCCTGCATCTCCGCTTCGAAGTCATGCTCCCAGTCGCAGGCGGGAATGAGCTTTTCATTATCCGTGCCGGGATGCATCATGACCTCCGTCGTGCCGGGGCGCAGCTCCTTCAGGATATGCAGGAAATGTCCTTCATGCACCGCTTCACCTGCCACGATGCCCTCGAAATGATCCGGCACGCGGAAATGACGGCGCTTCGCCTTCCAGAGGGAGAGCTCCGACAGCGTGAAGAGCCCGAGGCGGCCGATGAGCTGCCCCATACCGGCAAAAGCCGTGAAGAGCGGCGTCCGGGAGATACGCACGGCGTCCAGATGCAGCGACGCGGCGACATCGAGCGAGATATCGATCACCCCCGGCAGCATGTGCATGTGCTGGTGACTGTCGACATGCGTCAGGGGAAGACCTGTTTTCTCCATTTTCGCAGCCTGCGCCATGAGCTCACGCCGTACATCCTCCATGGCGATCTGCCCCTTGAGAAAATGCTTCACAAATTCGACGTGGTTATCCAGAAAGACACCCTCTTTGGTCACGAGCGAGGGAATATCCTTCGCTTCGCATACAGGAAATCCGTTCACGAGCGTCAGATGGATGCCGACGCCCAGCTCGGGGTGACATCTGGCCACCTTGACAGCATCATCAAAGGCCTTGCCGCCCGGCATAAGCGTCGCAGAGCGCAGACAGCCCTCCTCCACGCAGCGCTTGACGGCCTGATCAATAAGAACATGCCGGCCAAAGTCGTCGGCATTGACAAGAAGTTGATAGTTTGGCATAAAAGTCCTTTATAAATATGAGTTCAGGGTTCAGGGTTCAGGGTTGTGGTGGCGGCTTCGCCGCAGTATAAATAGTAACGATGCCTGAAGGTCTCTTGCTGGCAGGCTTCCCGTTTGGGGTCTCCTGCCATCGACCGCCTGACTGCGGATGACAAAGATTTCTCGCTTCGCTCGAAATGACGATACGGGAGTCTGATGTCTACTAGTCACTAGTCACTAGTAGACTACCCGATTATACCATTTTCACGCAAGAAAAACCCTCGAAGCGCTCACTCCGGGGGTTTCGTGTATTTCAGATTCAGAGCATATCCTTGCGCCACAAAATGAAAGTGACGACAAGGGTCAAAAGGATACCGATCAGGATGACGCCGACAAAGCCGAAGGGCGACTCCTCGAAGGGGACAGGGACATTGATGCCCCAGAGGCTGTAGATCAAGGTCGGGATCGCCAGGATAATGGTGACAGACGTCAGAAATTTCATGATCTGCGAAAGACGGTTCGAGATGATGGAGGAGAAAGAGTCCATCATGCTCATCAGAATGTTGGTATAGATCTCCGCCATTTCGAGCGCCTGCTTATTTTCGATGATGACATCTTCCAGCAGGTCCTCATCCTCTTCATACATTTTGAGGAGCGAGTGCAGCGGACTGTTTCGAAGCCGCATCAGACGCTCCATCACGTTTTCATTCGCATGCAGGGCGAAGTTGAAGTACGTCAGAGATTTCTGCAGCTCGAGCATACGGAAGAGCTCCTTGTTCTGCAAGGACTTTCTGACCTGCGTCTCGATGACATCGGTCTGCTTGTAGATCTGCTGCAGGAAATACAGGAAGGAAGAGGAGGCTTGCGAAAGGATCTGGAAAAGGAAGCGCGTCTTCTTGTACGTCTGGAAAGAAGTGAATGAGTTATTCAGGAATTTCTGAATGACTGTATTCGGCTCCAGACAGACCGTGATGAAGTACTGGCGCGTGATGAAGATGCCAAGCGGCAGTGCATCATACGCATCCGTCTCAAGGACGACCGGGGTATTCACGACGACGAAGATATAGTCGTCTTCAAGCTCGACATGAGAACGTTCTTCTCTATCGAGGGCGGTCTGGAGGGAATCAACGGGAATGCCCGTCAGTTCATTGATCCTGACCAGCTCCTCCAATGTCGGTGCCGCGGCATTGATCCAGGACCCTTTTTCCAGCTGTTCCAGCGGAACGGCGGACAGAACATGATTTTCATTGTGTTTGTATGCCTGTATCATGGCGACCCCCCCTCTCTCCGGAAGCATCCGGTGACCGATCCTTGCTGCCCACGGTCTGCTGTGGGCTATCCTTACTAAATATAGTCAGAAAAACTCCCTATGTCAATGAGAATCAATGGCAATCGGCAAATTTTACGTGGAATTGACGGGGGACCGCGGATTCAGAGAATGAGTGGCTGGAAAGTAGGAGCCTCGCTCCGCCTAAGCCTTCCCCATCGGGGAAGGGGGACCGCGTCAGCGGTGGATAGGGTGCTCTCATAAACGACGTACTTGAGACGCTCTTTCCCGCTCTCTTTCATACCGCCTGTGCCCTATCCGCCCCTTCGGGGCACCTTCCCCTCAAGGGGAAGGCCGACGATACGGGAATACCGTCAGCCAAAACGGCGGCGAAGCCGCCACGGGAACCCGTTGAACCCTTTGAACCTTCTGAACCCGTTGAACCCCGTAGCTTGAAAGCAGGGATGAGTGGTTTCGAGTGGCTGGTGACTACTTTCGGGCATCGTCCTTTATAAAAATCAACGCGAAGCTAGGCACAAAAATTCTTGCAAAAGCTGCTTCTGCGATTGAATCAGCGTTTCCTTAATACAGCACTGGGATCCAGTACGCTTCATTTCCTGCGATGCGTTCATCACTGAAGCGGGCATAGAGCGCAGAGGGCGTATCGCCCAGCATGAAACAGGACAGTGTCACATAGCCCTCCATGATGCCGACATCCGTTTTCGTGATGATCTTCTGCTGCGGGACACAGCGCTGTACGAGATTTGAATCACTGTCCCGCGCCACCACATAGTCATCGCTGTCTATTTTCTTCCGGTAGATCGTCTCCCCGCGGCCATTGATGATCTCGATCCCGCGCCCTTCGCGGCCCCAGATGGGCTTTCGGATCCAGAGAGAATCCTCGGGCATATCTCCGAGCTTAAAATCACGCTGGAAATAGCTCTCCGGAAGGTAGGTGCGGATGATCTCCTTCTCCTTCTCCGTGAAGAAGGAGGGGCTCTTTTCCATCAGCGCATAGATGAGCGCCTGAAAACCCTTCGACTGCATGATGAGCGACTCCGGCGGATTCATCATATGGAATTTCCCCGCCTTGTACCCATCCATCAAAAGCTCTCCCAGAGAGGACGCATCCTGATCCGCCGTCTCTTCGATGAGGATCTCCATCGGATGCATGCGATAGAGGAAGGAGACGGTCCTCCCGTCAGGAAGCGCGAGGCTTCCGTCCTCCATCACCGCCAGATGGTAGAAGGACTCGAAGACGATGGTGTCTCTCATCGAGGGATCGATCGCATCCTGCATCGCCTGCATGAGGAAGCGCGTCGTCCCGAGGTCCTCCACGTAGTCATCGAAGCACGAAAACAGCACCGGATGCGCGAGCAGCTCCTCGCGGCTCTTTCCGCCTGTGCAGCGAAGGAAAATATCCTTCATCCAGCTCCGCAAACGATCCCACTCGCCTTCATTCGGATCCTCTTTGAAGAAATACCGCGCCGCGACACCATTCGCATAGTAGGCCTCGATCTCCGCACATGGCGTGTCCGCATTGATCTCCACCATCTGGATCCGCCCCGACTGATCCATCACGTAGTCAAAGCGCGAGAGCCAGCTCGGAAGATCCTTCATCGCATTGCCTTCGTGAAGGTACCTTCGCATCTTCTTCGGGATCTCCATCTCATCGAAAAATTCATCGCTCTGCGACTGAAAACGCCGGACGGCCTTTGCGAAGATCGCATAGAGCGCCGCGCTCACCCGCCGGAGGAGATCCGCCTGTTTCTTCTCGATCACGAGCGGCAGATGCGTCGGATAGCGGAAGGGATAGCCCGGATACTCGACATAGGGAAATATCGTCCGATCGATGTCATCCATGTACGTTTTTTCCATCAGGAGGCACCTCCGCTTCTCACGCCCGCACCGCCAAAGCCGGTCTTGCCGCCGGCCGGCGCACTGACGGAGGTCTTGCCCGAAGACGGCTGCCCCTGCTTCACCGCAGACCCAGCCGCCGTCCCCGGCTGCTGGGTCTGCGTGTACGCCGGACGCTTGTCATTTAATACATTGCCCGTATTCCTGTCATAATGCCCCTGATAGCCGCCGATGCCATGAAAGAGGAAGTAGCTCATCAGCATCATCGGAAGGAGCGAGGACATCCCGGAAACGTAGTTCAGGTTATCATTCTCATCACGGCGAAATGTGACCTCGTCCCCATTATCATACTTCGCCGTCTCTGTGCCATCCTCATTTTTGATGAGATGGTACGTGCGGCCATTCTCATCCGTCAGCGCCTCCCCCTTCGGCGCCTCCTGTCCGCAGCCCGCCAGCATGAGCGGCGCGCTGACTGCCGTAAAAGCCGCAAGGATCGCAGCTGTCTTCGAACTGATATGGATCATGATGGATCCTCCTTCTTTGGGTACAATCATTTATTTATATTATAGCATAAAAATAGCACGCCTCAGCCAGCTTCGCCGATCTGCCAAGCGCTGCCGCCGCTCCTTCGATCCCACGCAAAAAAGAGCCGTGATCTCTCACGACTCTTTCTCTTATACCGGCCGCTTATTCGTCGGCAAGTTCACTGGTGACGATGCGGCGCAGGCCCTGCAGGGCGTGGGACTGCAGTCCCGCTGCCGCATGACCGGCATCCAAGAGCTGCTGATCCGTGGCATCCAGCTTCAGCTGGTTGAAATTGATATTTTTCACGGCCGCCTTGCCGTCAGCTTTGGTTCCGTTTTCGACACGGACCTGAAGTACGAGATCGGTCATTTTTGCTTTTGCAGTCATAGAGATGGTTTCCTTTCTTTCTTTTTCAAATAGTTACATGCAATACCCTAGGGAAGGCTGATGGGTTCGGGCGTTACCGCGAGAAGTTTGAAAGCAGGGATGAGTAGCCAGGGATTAGTGGCTAGGGATCAGGGGTGCCGAGTGACTAGTGACTTGAATACTACCTTCGGGCATCGCCCCGTTTCGTCATCCTGAGCGGCAAGAAACGTCGTATGTGAGATAACGAATGCCAGAACAGCTGCGACCTGAGCCCTCGATCTCGGCGAAGCCGCCACCTTCATTCCTCATTCCTCATTCCTCATTCGAGCGAGGCTTTCATCCCCAATCAAAGGGCAGCACGCCCCGAGGGGCTAACCCTGAACCCGCTCCCCCTGTTTCCTTTATTTCACTTCTTCGGTGGTGGTGGTGACGACGGTGGCTTTTTCAAATCCGGTCACGGTCTCCCCGGAGGACGGAGAGAGGACGACCTGCAGCTTTTCCGCCGCGGTTCTGCATTCCTCCAGCGTAAGGCCCTCCTTGGGATCTGTGAGAGAGACCGTCATGGCTTTGCCGGAGGTGTTGAAAACGAGATTCAGTTTTTTCATAGCATTTCTTCCTTTCTGTAAAACGAATATTCAGAAGGTCGCCGGCCGGCTCACTTGCCCTTCTGTCTATATAGTGTGTTTCAGGGATGGAAATATTGTCGTTTCTTCAAAAATAAAAAAGGGGCTGTGAAGAAATGAGGATTCATTTCTTCACAGCCCCTTTTTATTTTGCTTTCATTTGGTTCAGGGTTCAGGTGGCGGCTTCGCCGCCTTTTTTTAGAAGATGGTATTCTCGTATCGCAGCCTTCCCCTCTAGGGGGAAGGTGCCCGAAAGGGGCGGATAGGGTGACTATGGCATGAAAGACAGCCGGGATAAGATTTCCCGGTCACTCTTATGAGAGCTGCAAGTCCCCCGCGGCAGATTGAAAGCGAAAATGAGATGATCGTTATTTCACAGCCCCTAAAAGGGAGCCAGGGATGTCCCGAGCATCTTTTCTGCCTGCTGCATCGGGCGATGCACGGATCCCTCCTGCTACCGGTTCTTCTCGTCCCAGAGCATCTGATTGTACTGCTGCTGATAGTACTCTGATCTCTTCTTATCCGCCCAGAAATCGCGGTCACTGCGGATCGCAAGCATTTCATCCACCATATCCTCTGCGCGCTCCGGGGCGACGTGGGTGAGGTAGGTGATCATGCGCGTGATGGTCTTCTCCGTCCCCAACTCAGCTGCCATCAATGCGCCAAGCTCGGCAGGATAGCCGCGGCGGACGGTGAGTGTAATGAGTTCGTCCTTCAATCGTTCCAGCTGTGTCATGAGGGCTCCTTTCGTAGCGATTTCTTTTCCTTTATTATATCAGAAAAAGGAAGCAAGGAGGAAAGGGGCAGCTCTCTCGTCTCGTCGGCCCTGCCCCTTGAACCCTCTCCCCTCATTTGTGGTATCATAAGGACAAAAGGAAGGAGTGATCGCGATGGAAGACGTGACAGACCTTTTGAACCGCATCAAAAACCAGATCGGCGGAGAGGAGAGCCTCTCGGACGAGGAGCTGAACCGCCAGCTGAATGCGATCTACAGCATCTATGCCGCCGCGATGGGCCCCGAGCAGCTGATCGTGCAGGCGAGCCGATTCAATGCCGTGAAATATATTCATGACGAAAATCCCAAGAGCCGTCTCATCGGCATGGAGCGCCTCATTCTGGAAAGCCGCGACTACCATCGCCAGCCGACAGATGAAGAGATCCCCACCATCCTGGACAAGCTGGAGGACAAGGTCGCAGATATCCTCTCCCGTCAGGCCGTCGAGCGCTCGCTCGAGAAAAAGATCGAAGACCGCCTTGAAGAGCGGCACAAGGAGTACATCGAAGAGGTTCGCCGCGAAATCATCGAAGAGGAGACAGGCAGCACAGAGACCGCCGAGAGCAAGCGCAAGCTGGAAAAGCTACGCGCGATGGAAAAAGTCAGCCTCACTGCGACGATCCTTCAGGTCGTCCGCCCGCAATCGCTTTCTGAGATCATCGGACAGGACCAAGCCGTGGAAGCACTCGCCTCCCGCATTTCCTCGCCCTATCCGCAGCACCTTCTGCTGTACGGCCCGCCCGGCGTCGGCAAAACCACTGCAGCGCGCCTTGTACTCGAAGAGGCAAAGAAAAAGCCGTACACCGTCTTTCAAAAAGACGCCCCCTTCATCGAGTGCGACGGCACGACACTGCGCTGGGACAGCCGCGACATGACGAACCCCCTGATCGGCTCCGTGCATGACCCGCTGTATCAGGGCGCGCGACAGGAGCTCGCCGACGAAGGCATCCCCGAGCCGAAGCCCGGCCTCGTCACGGACGCCCATGGCGGCATCCTCTTCATCGATGAGATCGGTGAACTGGACCCCATCCTCCTGAACAAGCTACTGAAGGTACTCGAAGACAAGCGCGTCCGCTTCGACTCCGCCTACTACGACGAAGAAGACCCGCAGATCCCCGCCTACATCAAGCAGCTCTTCGAAAAAGGCGCACCCGCCGATTTCATCCTGATTGGCGCCACGACAAGAGCGCCCGAGGAGATCAACCCCGCCATCCGCTCACGCTGCGGCGAGATCTTCTTCGCACCCTTAGAGCCCGCGCACATCATCGCCATCGTCAAGCGCGCCGCCGAAAGGCTCGGCGCTCACCTCGAAGCCGGCGTCCCCGAGCTCATCAGCCGCTACACCATGGAAGGCCGCAAAGCCGTGAACCTTCTCGCCGATGCCTACGGCCTTGCCATTTACGAATCCGGCAAAGCAGACCGCATCACCATCACCAAAGCCATCATGGAGCGCACCGCGCAGGCGAGCCGCCTCAGCCCCTGCCTTCGGCAAGAGGCATCGGACACGCCGAAGATCGGACACATCTACGGCCTTGGCGTCATCGGCTCCTGGGGCAGCACGATAGAGATCGAAGCCGCCGCCTTTCCCGCCGCTGCGCCCGGCAAGGGGAGCCTGCGCTTCAATGCCACCGCCGGCTCCATGGCGAAGGACTCCGTCAGCGCCTCGGCCGCCGTCGTCCGCCAGCTGACCGACAAGCGTCTTTCCGACTACGACCTTCACATCAATGTCATCGGCGGAGGAAATATCGACGGCCCATCCGCCGGCTGCGCCATCACCTGCGCCATCCTATCGGCCATTGAAAAGAAGCCTCTCCGTCAGGACATCGCCATCACCGGCGAGATCGCGCTCTCCGGCGAGGTGAAGCCCGTCGGCGGCATCCACGAGAAAGCCTTCGGTGCCCGCCAAGCCGGCATGAAGGCCATGATCCTCCCTGAGAAAAATAAGAGCGACATCGACACGGGGACAGCAGGGATCGAAATTCATCCCGTATCGAATATACAGGAAGTGTGGAGTTTAGTGACTAGGGACTAGGGACTGGGGACTGGAATCCCACTTTCGGGCATCGCCCTTTATAAAAAATCGACACGGAGCGTCGCTCCGCCTAAGCCTTCCCCATCGGGGAAGTGGGACCGCGTCAGCGGCGCTCGGGTACTCTCGTTAGCAGTGATTTGTGCAAAAACGTTTTTCCATCTGCATCATCTGTCTTTCATGCCGCCTGTGCCCTATCCGCCCCTTCGGGGCACCTTCCCCTCGAGGGGAAGGCTATTCATGCTCAGCGGCGAAGCCGCCACCTGAACCCTTTGAACCCTTAGAACCTTCTGAGCCCGTTGAACCCCAAACCCTGAACCCGCTCCCCCTTCTTTCGCACGTCAGCAAAGGGTGGCACGCCCCACGAGCTTGTCCCGAACCAACAACTTTCAACCAACAATCATTACAAAAGGAGACGACCATCATGATCGAAAAACCGGAAAAGAAAATCATCGAACACGCCAACGGCGGCAAAGGCCACCTCATTCTGGAACCCATCGCAGGGCCGGACATTTTGAAAGACAAGTGCCGCCTCTATGTGAAAGCCACCCTTGAGAAGGGCTGCTCCATGGGCATCCACCAGCACAAGGGCGACGGTGAGATCTACTACATTCTCTCAGGCAAAGGCCTCTACACCGACAACGACACCACCTACGAAATGAAACCGGGCGATGCCGCCTTCTGCAAAAACGGCGACCGCCACGGCATCGAGAACATCGGTGACGAAGACCTCGTCTTCATGGGACTCGTCATTTACGATAAGTGATGTAAGTAACTAGTGACTGGGGATGAGTGGCTAGGGACTAGTGACTTGAATACCACTTTCGGACATCGCCCTTTATAAAAAATCGACGCAAAGCGTCGCTCCGCCTAAGCCTTCCCCATCGGGGAAGGGGGACCGCGTCAGCGGCGCTCGGGTGCTCTCATAAATCGTCGACTTGAGACACTCCTTCCCACTCTCTTTCATGCCGCCTGTGCCCTATCCGCCCCTTCGGGGCACCTTCCCCTCGAGGGGAAGGCTATTAAGCTAAGGAAATCGTTAGCTACGTAACGTCTTGCTTCCCCCTTCGGGGGAAGTGCCGAAGGCAATAGGGGCATGCTAGCGATATAGCGTGCTATGTTGAATAGTCCGATGCTATCGATATTCCAACACTTTCATGCAATACCGCTACGTAGCCCCCTCACCCCTTCGGGGAGCTCCCCCGATGGGGAGCCAAGAACGTTCCGCCGCTTAACTTAATAACATTACCCATGCGGGGAAGGCTACATAGGTGCGGCACTGCGTGCCGTTTTTTATAAAGGGCGATGCCTGAAGCGCGAATAGCGAGCTATTTAAGGAAGGTTATGACGAAGCTATGTATAAAAATTCTTGTAAAGTCTGACTCTGCGATTGAATCAGCGTTTCCCTAGAACCCAAAATAAAAAATCCCACAGTCCTAAGACCATGGGATTTCTCTCTCGGAAAATTAAGCCTTTTCTTCCATCTTTTCCTTGTAAGCTTCTTTTGCTTCTTCTCTAGCTTCAGCAGCAGCTTCTTTAGCTTCTGCAGCTTTTTCAGCAGCGATAGCAGCATTTACGTTTGCGTTCAGACGGGATTTTTTACGAGCAGCAGCATTCTTGTGGATCACGCCTTTTTTAGCAGCGCTGTCAATGATGCTTACAGCAGCACGAAAAGCTTCGTCTTTATTTTCAGAGTTAGCAGCAGCGACAGCCTTCTTGATAGCGCCGTGAATCTGGGATTTAACAGCAGCGTTAGCAGCTTTCTTAGCAGCGTCCTGTCTCATGCTTTTCAAATTGGATTTAATCTGTGGCAATGGTTTCACCTCCCGTCTGCATTATTCATACCAAAGTATTTTATCATAAAGGACGAGTGATAGCAAGGTCGTTTGGAAAGAAAATTTAGAGAAACGGTTCCTGCAGGCTCTAGGGTGCAGCGCATGGTGCGGATATACGGCAAAATCCCTTTCCTAGAAACGGCACCTCTGTTCCTTTATGCGTTATGCACCATCCGCTCGCCTTCCTATAAAAAAGGACATGCGATCTCTCACACGTCCTTTTCATGCTCTTACAGCGTCAGCGCTCTTGCAAAATGTTCCTTCAGGACTTTGATAGAAGCCTGGAGTTCCGCATTTTCTTCATCCGTCAGATGCAGCTCGATGATGTCTTCTACGCCATCCTTGCCGATCTTGACCGGTACAGAAGCGAAGCTGTCTTTGATGCCGTACGGGCCATCGAGGTATACAGAGACCGGCAGCACCTTGTGTTCATTGTGGTAGATCGCGCGGACCAGTTCTGCCGTTGCGGACGTGACACCGAATTCCGTGCAGCCCTTGGTCGTATTTTCCACATAGCCTTCACGGTGTACCTTTTCCAAGATGACATCCTTCGGATCCATCTTGTAAAGCTCCGGCTTTTCAGCGAGCAGTTCATCCAGCTTCTTGCCGGCGACCGTGACATGGCTCCACGGGATCATGCTGGAGTCCCCGTGTTCACCCAAGAGGTACGCGGTGAGCGAGCGGCGGTTGATCTTCAGCTGGTCAGACAGCTGGTACTGCAGACGAGCGGAGTCGAGCGCCGTGCCGGAGCCGATGATCTTATTCTTCGGATAGTCCAGCTTGTACTGGATATATTCTGCGATGATATCGCATGGATTGGAGATCGAGATGATGATCCCGTCGAAGCCGGACTTTTCGATGAGCGGCAGGAATTCCTTCGTCGTCGCGATGCCGCCATCCATCATATCAAGGCGGGTCTGTCCCGGCAGACGAGGCTTGCCGGATGCATTGATCATGATGTCTGCATCCTTCATGTCATCGATCGTACCTGCATACGCTTCGAAATGATGCGGCTGGTAGCTGACCGCATCCATCAGGTCGAGGGATTCGCCCATCGCCTTGTCATTGTTCACGTCGTAGAAAACGACTTCATCCGCCAGCCCCTGTACCGCGAGCTGCAGTCCCAGATGAGAGCCGACATTGCCGGCACCGATGATTCCTACTTTTCTTGTCTTGATTGCCATATTCTTCTACACTCCTTTGCTTCATTTTCTGGCATTGATATAGAATTATTCCTATATGTCATTCTATCATGTACTTATGAGATGACGTATGCATATTATACTACGGATCTTGAAAATTTGAAATAGAAAAGAGCATCGCTATCACAAAAAGCCTCTCCTCATAGACGCCGCCGAGAAAGCTTTTCGTTGACCGCTTGCTTTTTCCTTCGCGAATGAAACGCCGTGAGCCCAGAGCGTATGGAGTACCGTGTTTCCCATTTTCCGATGCTCTCCCGTTTCTTCTTGACCGCAAACGAAAAAGATTTCTCGCTTGCGCTCGAAATGACGGTATGGGAAAGCGGTATTCTCGCATCGCTTCGCTTCCTTTCTCACGAGGAAGAGCTTTGTCTGTCGCCATTGGCCGAAGCAAGTCATTCTGCTGCTTATCAGAAATAAAAAAGAGCACTGCCATCGGGCGATGCTCTTTTTGACCTTCTGTGCCTATCAAAAGTACTCGTTTCAAACGCGCAAGATCGTTCCTTCGGGTAAGTTCCGCCGAGCCTGTATCCTTATACCAGCTCTGCGAGCTCGAGGATAAGGGCGCGGCTCTTTTCCCAGCCGAGGCAGGGGTCGGTGATGGATTTTCCGTAGATGCCTTCGCCGATCTTCTGACTGCCATCTTCGATGTAGCTCTCGATCATGAGGCCTTTCACGATGCGGGCGACGTCAGAAGAGTAGCGGCGGCTGGCCATGACGTCTTTGGCGATGCGGATCTGCTCCATGTATTTCTTGCCGGAATTGTTATGGTTGCAGTCGACGACGATGGCAGGGTTGGCGAGCGTTCTTTCGCCATACAGGTCGAGGACCTTCTTCAGGTTCTCGTAGTGGTAGTTCGGCATGCTGGTGCCGAAATGGTTCACGTAGCCACGGAGGATGGCATGGGCGAGCGGATTTCCTGTGGTGTGGACTTCCCAGCCATGGAAAAGGAAGTCCTGCTCATTCTGCGCGGCTTCTATGGAGTTCATCATGACGGAGAGATCACCGGAGGTCGGGTTCTTCATGCCGACAGGGATACCGGCGCCGCTTGCGATCATGCGGTGGAGCTGGTCCTCGACGGAACGAGCGCCGATCGCGCCGTAGGAGAGGAGATCAGAAAGGTAGCGGTGGTTTTCCGGATAGAGGATCTCTTCGGCGCAGGTGAAGCCGGTCTCTTCGATGACATGGACGTGCATGCGTCGGATGGCTTTGATGCCTTCCATCATGTTTTCATTGCCTTCGGGATCCGGCTGGTGGAGCATGCCTTTATAGCCTTTGCCGATGGTTCTCGGCTTATTCGTGTAGACTCTTGGCACGATGAAGAGCTTGTCCTTCACTTCGTCAGCGACTTTCGCAAGGCGCGTGCAGTAGTCAAGGACGGCAGGCTCGTTATCAGCCGAGCAGGGGCCGATGATGAGGAGAAGTCGGTCGTCTTTCCCTGTCATGATGTCCTCGATGGCTTGGTCTCTTTCTGCTTTCAGCTTTCTGTATGGTGCGCGCAGCGGGATCTCCTGCTGCACTTCGATCGGTTCCGGTAATTTGCGGACGAATTTCATCTGTTCTTTCATAGGGTTGGCTCCTTTGGGTGGAAATCGGGTTCGGGATTCAGGGTTAGCCCGGGGCGTGTTGCCCTTTGATTGTTTGCGAAAGAGGTTCCGCGGGTTCTATGGGTTCAAAGGGGGAAGGTGCGACGCGTAAAAATCAGAAACGCCGCGGAGTATAAATAGGGCGATGTCCGAAAGTGAAATTTTAGTCACTAGTCACTCCTAATCCCTGCTTGCAAGCTTTTGAGAGTATCCCTTTCCCGTATCGTCATCGGAAGCGTAGCCGAGGGATCTTTCTAGGGAAACACCGATTAAATCGTTGTCAGATTTCATTCTTGGATTTTTATATAGAGCAAGGAATCATCTGACGCGAATAGCGAGCTATTTAAGGAAGATGATGACGAAGCTATGTATAAAAATCCATATGAAATCTGACTCTGCGATTTAATCAGCGTTTCCCTCGCACTGCGGTCAGTATCACATAGGCACTCATACGGGAACGACGCCTCGGTGCTACGTATTTCTACTTTCAAACATCCTTCGTTGATCGCTCTGCAAGGAAGATTTCTCGCTTCGCTCGAAATGACGATACGGAAGAGTCTTATGTCTCCTGGTCTCTTTGTCTCCTAGTCGCTAGTCCCTAGTCACTCAATTTCTCTATCTTAAACACATTGATCGTATCGACATCCGGGCAGCAGAAGAGCGCCGTGCCCTTCTCCACGCCACGCTGGGGGATCTCGCCGCCGTAGCGAAGGATATCTACATAGGGGAAGGCGACATGCATCGCCATGGGGCAAAGATTTCCTCTATCCTTGTCGAAATCCCACGAGTCCCCCACGCGGTGACCGCGATGACAGGGACAGGGGCCTTTGCGATCGATGAGTGTGATGCGGATCTTCGGTCTTCTTGGCATCAGTCAAGCACCTCCAGCGAATTTTCAATGGCGATCCCTTTGAAGGTGTCCTGGCTGTCCTTGTTCTTCATAATGAGGAGCTTCACCGCGCCCATCGCTTTCTCGACGGAGCGGATGAGCGGCTCGCCATTCAGGATCTCTCCCATGAAGATGGAGGAGAAAATATCGCCCGTCCCCGGGAAGCGGATCGGCACCATGGTGAAGGTACGGAGGAAATATTCGTCGCGCGCGGCATCATAGCCCGCGACAGCGTCTTCTCCATCGACCTTCGCGCTGGTGATGATGACCGAGCCTTGGCTCATGGCATGGAGCTTGTTCAAGAGTGCTTTCGCCTCTTCCCACGTGAGGCCTTCTGCCTTGTACGCCGCGCCTGCGATGAGGGCGGCTTCCGTATAGTTCGGCACCATGTAATCCGCATTTCTCGCAAGCTCCCGCATTTCCTTCACGGTCTCTTCGGTAAGGCCGTTGTAGAGATGCCCCTCGTCTCCCATGATGGGATCAACGAAGATCTTCGTCCCTGTTTTCCTCTTCTCGCAACAGTAGGAGGAGAGGAGCTCCGCCTGCTCATGGGAGACGATGAAGCCTGTGGAGATCGCATCAAAGGTAAAGCCTAGCTCCTGCCAGACCTTGAGTGTGTTCCTCATGAAGTGCGTGGTGTCCTGAATTTCAAATTTCCCGTAGTCCAGTGTATTCGATACCAGTGCCGTCGGCAGATTGTAGGTGATATGGCCCATGTGCGCCAGAACCGGCATCATCGCCGCCAGTGCCACTTTGCCGTAGCCGGGAAGATCATTGACCAGAAGAATTTGTTTTCCCATTTGCGTCCCTCTTTTCTCCGCCATCGCGGATGTGATTTGCATTTCATTGTAACATAAAAGGTGTGCGATGGGCAGGGCTTAGTGGTGAGGGATGAGGGATGAGCAGGGGGCGGCTCGTCCTTTGATTTCGTTTGAAAGCCTCGCTTGCATTAGAAATGGCGGTGCGGCGCATCATCATATAATGCGCCATGAAATGATAGATCAGCGGTACTCTCGTATCGTCATTCCGAGCAAAGTCGAGGAATCTTTTGCATTGGCGGTAACATGTTTACATGAGTAAAAAAAGAAATGGGAAACACCGTTGTCTGATGTCTCCCCGTCTTTATGTCTCATGGTCTTTCCGTCTGATCCCTCAGCCCTGCTTTCAAACCTTAGAAATCAGGACAATACAGGATGCCCGCCCTCCACTTTGCGATATGCCATTCAAAAAGCGCATCCCCACATATACGAGGACACGCTTCGGCGTACTATATGAAAGATGTATGGCGACTGCGGTCATCCCGTATCGTCCTAATCCCTAGACTATTTCCCCAGGATCTTCTCAGCGGCGCCCATGACGGCGAGGACGGCGTGTTCGAAAGTAAGTGCGCCCTGGAAGTACATGATGTAGGGCGGACGTACCGGACCGTCAGCAGACATTTCGATCGTGGAGCCCTGTACGAAGGTACCGGCTGCCATGAGGATGGGATCGACGTAGCCAGGCATCGGACCGGGCACCGGAGTCGCATCGGAGTCGACAGGCGACCAGCTCTGGATGGCTTCGGCGAATCGGCACATGTTTTCTTCGCTGTTCAAAGCGACCGTCGTGATGAGATCCGTGCGGAGATGTCCCGGCTCCGGCGTCACGGCAAAGCCGAGCTTCTGGAAAACAGCGGCGCAGAATTCTGCCGCCATCACAGCCTGACGGGTCATGTGCGGCGCAAGGAAGAGGCCTTCAAAGAAAGGCCGATAGGAAGCTGCGTAGGAGCCCATCTCGTCCCCAAGGCCGGGGACAGTGAGCTGGTGTGCGCAGCGCTCGACGAGGTCTTTTCTGCCGCAGATGTAGGCACCGGTCGGTGCGAATCCGCCGCCGGCATTCTTGATGAGAGAACCAGCGGTGATGTCTGCACCAAGCTCGATCGGTTCCTCTTTGTTTGTAAATTCGCCGTAGCAGTTATCCACGAAGCAAATGGTCTTCGGGTTCTTTGCTTTGACGACGTCAATGATCTTCTTGATGTCTTCCGGGAAGAGGGAGTTTCTGAGGCTGTAACCGCGCGAACGCTGGATCTCTACGAGCTTGGTGTGCTCATCGACCATGGCTGCGATGCCTTCCAGGTCATAGGTGTCGCCTTTGAGCGGCACTTCCTTGTAGTGGACGCCGCGGGACTTCAGATTTCCCGGAGCGTTGCCGGAAATGCCTATGACGCTCTGCATGGTGTCATAGGGAGTACCGACGGCGGAGAGCATGGTATCGCCAGGTTCGAGGAGAGCGAGAAGGACGGTCCCAAGGGCATGGGTGCCGGAGACGAACTGCGGACGGACGAGAGCGGCCTCGCATTTGAAAACGTCGCACCAGATCTCCTCGAGCTTGCCGCGGCCGGGATCATCGTAGCCATAGCCGTAGGACGGCGCAAAATGATAGGCAGAGAGGTGATGCTTACGGAAAGCCTCGAGTACCTTCTGCGTGTTGTAGAGGGAAATTTCTTCCATCTCATGAAAAACAGGCGCACAAAGTTCGAGCGCCTCGTTTTTGATCTGTTTCAGTTTTTTATCCATTGTTATCGTTTAGATCCTCTGAATTGTAGATATAGCGTGCTTGTAGATCAGCTGAGAGCGGTTTTCGCTGACCAAAAGTACGGTAAAGCTGTCGAAGGACTTCACTTTGCCCTTGAGCTGGACACCATTCATCAGGAAGATGCTGACTGGCACGTTTTCCTTTCTTGCTTCATTCAAAAATGTGTCCTGCAGATTCATTTTACCTTCCATCTTGTGATTCTCCTCTAACTTGTGAAATGACATAGGCTAAGATTTCCCTGTACCATATGTCTCCGTCTGATGGTGTTTTTTCCACCCAGTGAATATATGGCATTCGTCTGTACCAGGTCAGCTGTCTTTTGGCGAAGTGACGGGTATTCTTCTGGATCAGCTCCTCAGCTTCTTCCAGCGTGCGCTCGCCGCGAACCACAGGGATCATCTCGCGATAGCCGATGCCCTTCATGGCCTGGCAAGCTTCCGGAACGCCCGTTTCCAAAAGTGACCTGACTTCCTCTAAGAGTCCTGCTTCCATCATCTGGTGGACCCGCTTATTTATTTTATCATATAATATCGCCCTGTCCATAGCAATTCCCAAAACCGGGCCGTCATAGATGAGCGTGTGGGCTTTGCCCGCCTCTCTATCCTTGTTTCCGGAAGAGAGAAGCTCGAGCTTCCTCACCATGCGCTGCGGGTCGATCGGCACGTCTGCGCCCCGCTTTTGAAGCTCTTCGATGAGCGCTTCCTTCCCCTGTTCGGCAAGGAGATGCTCCCAGCGGCTCCTTCCCCCAACCTTGGGAAGAAATTCGTAGCCTTCCAGAAGCGACTGGATATAGAGCCCTGTCCCGCCGACGACGATCGGGATGCGGCCCTTCTCATTTTCTTCATGGATGATAGCCTTCGCTTTTTCCTGAAAATCCGCAGCCGAGTAGCTTTCCGTCGGCTCCAGGCAGTCCACGAGGAAATGGGGCACACCCTCTGCTTCTTCTTTCGTCACCTTCGCTGTCCCGATATCCATGCGGCGGTACACCTGAAAGGCATCTCCGGAGATCACGACGGAGCCCAGCGCTTTCGCGAGGTACACGCCGAGCGCCGTCTTTCCTGAAGCCGTCGGGCCAAGGATGGTGATGAGTTTTTCTTTGGGCATGGTGAAGCTCCTTCCGTGGTGAAATAGTAACTAGGGACTGGTGACTGGTGACTAGGGATTAGGGATGGTGGTGGCGGCTTCGCCGCGAATATGTATGGGGCAATGCCCAAGACTTGGAGACTTTAGAAGTCAGATATCAAATGTCAGATGTCTGACTTCTGATGTCTAATGTCTCCTAGTCTTTTAGTCTAATCCCTCATCTCTGCTTTCAAACTTCGGGGTTCGGGTTTAGCCCATGGGGCGTATCGCCCCTTGTTTGTGGACGAAAGCTTTGCTCGCCAGTTAGGAGTGAGGAGTGAGGAGTGAGGAGTGAGGAGTGCTGGTGCGGCGCATAAAAATATAGAAGCGCCGCAAGGTACAGATAGTGGCGATGCCCAAAGTTAGTATTTAGTCACCAGTCACTCGAGGCTCCTAATCCCTGGCTACCAGTCACCGCTTCTCTATTACCCCATATGCGGTCGACTGACCGCGCTTCATCCGGACATCGGTGAAGATGGGATCTCTGAAAATACCCGCGAAGGGCCGCTCCTTCACGATGACCTTCCTCCGGCAGACGCGGAGAGCTTCTCGTAAGATCTCCACCGTCAGGCTGTCATACGCCGCTGCCTGACGGAAGCCTTCCATATCATTTTCTCTGCGCTTCACCGGATGGCGAAACATGGGGTCGAAATAGATGACATCGTAGGCGTCATCCCTGCAGGCTGCCAGATACTCTCTATAGTCGGCATGGATCAGGTGGATCCGCCGGACGGCATCGGTGAGACTCTCGTCTTTATCCTCGTAGCCTGCGATGCCGGCGCGCCCCACCTCATAGAGGATGGGGCTTTTTTCCAGTGCGGTCACACGCCCTCTGCCCGTCAAAAACCATGACATCGTACTCGAGTCCCCTGCCTGCCCGAAGGTGCAGTCGAGCACATCACAGGGGCCGTCCGCAGGAAGGAGAGCGCAGAGGCGGTCAGGATTTCCTTTTCGCAGCTGCGTGGTCCTTAGCACCGCCGTCCCCATATGGAAGCGGTACTCCTCGCCGCGAGACCAGTAAAGAGGGAGCTGCTTTCCGTAAATGAGGAAGCCGGAAAGCCCGGTCTCCTCCGTCATTTCTTCCAGCGTATCACCGCGCGGGATGTAGGGAAATCCCAGCGCTTCTCCGCGCCGCTTCGCCTCTTTGATGATGGAGGAGTCCGCATGGCGGATGGTCGTGACGCCCGTCCTCATGGGCGTTTGAAGAGCCGTCCCAGCTCTTCGGAGGTGAATTTCACGATGGTCGGGCGGCCATGCGGGCAGACGAAGGGGCGGCTCGTGTGGAAGAGGTCGACGATGAGCTCTTTCATCTGTCGGATGTTCAAGGGATCTCCGCGCTTGATCGCACCGCGGCAGGCGGCATACGCCATCATGCGATGACGCATCGTCTCCGGCGAAGGCACGTCCTTCTCGTGGAAAGCGCGCGTGATGTCCTTCATCACTCGATCCATGTCCGCTTCCGAGAGATCCTCCGGACTTCCCGTGATGCGGATGACGTCCGGGCCTGCCTGCTCGAAGGTGATGCCAAGACGCGCCAGATCCGCCTCATGCTCTTCCAGGAGTACGAGATCCTCGGGGTCGGCATGGAGGAGATAAGGCACCAGAATCTCCTGCACCGGGATACCCTCTGCGCGCGCCGCAAGGCGGTCATAGCGGACGCGCTCATGCGCCGCGTGCTGATCGATGATGAAGAGATCCATCCCCCGCTGGCAGAGGATGAAGCACTTGGCGACCTGCCCCAAAGGGATGATCGGCTCTTCGGCCTTTGGCGCATCGAAAAGCACCTCGGGCGTGAGTGCTTCTTTTTCTTCGTGCGTTACGCCCGGGAAGACGGACTCCTTCGAGAAAAGTTTCTCTTTGGAGATCGAGGGCTCGAATGGGATCTCCCGCCTTTCTCCTGCCGGCTTTCCCTGCGGATGCCAGGCGGGCATCAGACGCCGTTCTTCTGCTGCATAGGCTGCGCCCGGCTCTCCCCAGCGCGCGGGATCCTTTTCTTTTTCCATGAGTCCGATGTCAGGCCCCACGAAGCGCGCTTCTTCGACCTTGACAGACGTCAGGTCAAAGTCGCTCTCCTTTGCCACCTGATGTCCCGGGTCTTTGATCATTTCGCGTGCGATCTCATCCGGCGTATCCTTGGTCGTCAGCGACTGAAGAACGCTGTGATAGACGAGACGGAAGATGCTCTGCTCATCAGAGAATTTGATCTCCCGCTTCTGCGGATGCACATTCACATCGATCGACTCGGGAGCGACAGTGAAGGCGAGGACAAGGATCGGGTATCCATTCTTAGGGAGCAGCGAGTGATAGGCATTGTCGACGGCTTTCGACACCGCGCTGCTCTCGACGACGCGGCGGTTGATGATGATCGTCTGGTATTGGCGGCTGCTCTTCAAAAGCGAAGGCTTGGAAATGAGCCCCGAAAGGATGCCTCTTTCGTTTTCACCCGAGACTTCAAGCATCTCGCCAGCGGTCTTCGTGCCGTAGAGCGCTGACACGACATCGAGGAGACGGCCGTTCCCCGGTGTCTCGATGACGGTGCGTCCGTTATTGATGAGGCGGAAGGAAATATCCGGATTCGCGAGCGCCAGCTTCCCCATCATCGTATTGATGCGGCTGGCCTCGGTGCGTTCGGATTTCAGGAATTTCTTCCGGGCAGTCACATTATAGAAGAGATCGCGCACCTCGATCGTCGTGCCGCCCGGCGCGCCGGTCGGCTTCACTTCGCTGACTGTCCCGCCCTCGACTTCGACGATCGTGCCCTCCACGTTTTCTTGACGCCGGGTCGTGATGGCCGTGCGGGAGACGGCAGAAATGCTCGCCAGCGCCTCTCCGCGGAAGCCCAGCGAGGCGATGTGATAGATGTTATCCACCGTTGAGATCTTGCTCGTCGCATGACGCACGATGGAGAGCTTCGCATCTTCTGCCGACATGCCGCTGCCATTGTCCGTGACGCGGATGTAGGTGAGTCCGCCATCCGCGATCTCCACCTCTATATCGCTCGCGCCGGCATCCACGGCATTTTCTACCATTTCCTTGACGGCGTTCACCGGACGCTCCACCACTTCACCGGCGGCGATCTGATTCGCCGTCACTTCATCGAGTACATGGATCAATGCCATCAGCGTCCCTCCTTCGCTTCGCGGCTCAGCCGGAATAAGATCTCCATTGCTTCGATCGGTGTCTTGCTCATGACATCCAGTTGCGCCAGCTCGTCAATGATGGGCGAGCTGAAAAGATCCATCGCGCCGGCGGCTGCCTGCGGCTTCTCCGGAGCGGGACGGCTCTTCCCATCCTCCTTCTCAAGCCCCAGAAGGATCTCATCGGCTCTGGCGAGAAGAGACTCAGGAAGCCCCGCGAGGCGTGCGACGTGGATCCCATAGCTCCGATCCGCCGAGCCCGGCACGATACGGCGCAGGAAGGTGATATCCTTACCCCGTTCCTTGACGGATACCGTGTAATTTTTGATCCGCGGGCTCGTCTCTGCCATATCGGAAAGCTCATGGTAGTGCGTCGCAAAGAGCGTATAGCCGTGGATCTTCTGATCGATATACTCCACGACCGCCTTCGCGATGCTCATGCCATCATAGGTGCTTGTGCCGCGTCCGATCTCGTCCAGAATGATGAGACTGTTCTTCGTCGCATGCCTAAGGATGTAGGATACCTCCTGCATTTCCACCATGAAGGTACTCTGGCCCGTAGAAATGTCATCCGTCGCACCGACGCGCGTGAAAATGCGATCGACCGGCGCGAAGACCGCGCTCCTTGCGGGAATGAAAGAGCCCACCTGCGCCATGATGGTGAGGACAGCGACCTGACGCATGTAGGTCGACTTACCGGCCATATTCGGCCCCGTGATGACCAGGATCTCCTGATTCCGATGATTCAGCTCCGTATCATTCGGGACGAACATGTCTCTCTTCAAGGCATGCTCGACCATCGGATGACGGCCGTCTTTGATGGAAATATACCCATCCTTCGGGCTAATGATCGACGGACGGATGTAGCGGTCCTTGATCGCTGCCCGTGCAAGGCTGGCGAGGCAGTCCACCGCTGCGAGCGCGCGCGCCGTCTTCTGCATATCAGGGATCTCTGGGCGGATTTCCGCCTTCACCGCCTGATAGATCTTGAGCTCGAGCTGCTCTGTTTTTTCTTTGGCGGAGAGCGCCTTCGTCTCGAATTCCTTCAGTTCCGGCGTGATATAGCGCTCCGCATTCACGAGCGTCTGCTTTCTCACATAGTACGCAGGAACAGGGAGCTTATTCGCATTGGAGATCTCAAAATAGTATCCGAAGACATTATTGAAGCCGATCTTGAGCTTGATGCCCGTCTTTTCCTTTTCCTTCTCTTCCAGCTCTTGGATATACTTCTGGCTGTTCTCCGACAGCGAGCGCACTTCATCCAGCTCGGCGGAGAAGCCTTCGCGGATGTACTTGCCGTCCTTGATGTTGCCCGTCCCGTTCTCATTCATCGCGCGGTCCAGAAGGTCAAAGACAGGGCCATGCGTCGAGAGCTGGCTGTTCAGCTTCTTCAAAAGCACCGAGCCTGCGCCGGAGAGGAGCTGCTTCACCTGCGGCACCACGCGAAGCGTCGCTTTGAGAGAGAGCAGGTCTTTAGGCGAAGTCGAATTCGCCTCGATGCGGGAAAGAATACGCTCGAAGTCAAAGACGCCGGAAAGCATCTCTTCCAGACGTGAAAGCTCCGTCATGTGCTGTGTCAGCTCCTCGATCGCAGACTGGCGCAGTATGATGCGGTTCACATCTGTCAGCGGCCGCTCCAGAGAACGCTTCAAGAGGCGCGCCCCCATCGCTGTATGCGTATAGTCGAGAAGCTCTAAGAGCGTGCCGCGCCGCCCGCCGTCACGCATATTCCGCGTGATCTCCAGATTTCTAAGGCACTCCTCGGTGAGCGTCAGCGTATGATCCTCACGGATCGGCCGCGGATCATGGAAATCCGCCGCCTCCGAGCGCATGACCTCCTTGAGGTATCCGGAGAGAAGGGCGAAGGCCTTCTGCACATGGCGATTCTCTATAGACGCTGCCGCCGGTGGGATCGCGCTCTCGTCCTCATCATCCCTTCGCGTCAGGAGACAGGCCCCGAGGCGCGCCGCGGCGAAGCGGGAGAGCTTCTCGTAGAAATCATCCGACACGAGACACACCGCTTCTGCGGGACTATATACCGAGAGAAGGTCGAAGAAGGCATCCTGCTCCTTCTTCTTGTCCCAAGTCCCCCACCAGCACTCGCCCGTCGAGACATCGGCGAGCACGGCGGCGATCTCCTTGTCCGCCTCTAAGAGGTAAATGAGATAATTGTTCGACTTATCTGCGATGGAATTTTCAAAAAGGATCGTCCCCGGCGTGATGACACGGATGACATCCCGCTTGACCAGCCCCTTCGCCTTCTTCGGGTCTTCCAGCTGCTCGCAGATCGCCACCTTGTACCCCTTCTGGATCAGCCGATAAATATAGAGCTCTGCCGCATGGAAAGGCACCCCGCACATCGGTACGCGGCCATCCTGCCCTGCCGACTTCCCCGTCAGCGTCAGCTCCAGCTCATGCGATGCCGTCAGCGCATCGTCATAGAAAAGCTCATAGAAATCGCCCAGACGGTAAAAAAGCAGACAGTCCCGGTATTTCTCTTTGACTTCCTTATACTGTGCCATCAAGGGCGTTTTGGCCATGGTCTCTTCGCTCCATTCTTTCGGAAAACATGAACATAAATATAACTTGCTGAATTAGAAATGAGCAATTAGAAATGAGAAATGGTAGTGCGGCGCATAAAATTCATAAAGCGCCGCATTTCGATGAAAGATCTTCTTCCCTAAAGGAGATGCCCGAAGGACAGAGAATATCGATGCGAAGCAAGATCAAATCTCGCGGCGCTTTTTATTTGTGCGCCGCTCCGCCATTTCTCATTTCGCATTTCTCATTTCGCATTTCTAATTTTATTGAACCAATTTCCCCTTCAGCACCCACGTCTGGCCGATCTCGACTTTCGCTTCGAGCGTATCGCCGACCTTGACGCCTTCCTGATACGGGAAAAGGATCATCTTATTGCCCGATGTACGTCCATACCAGACATTCTCCTGCTTCGACGGGCCTTCGACGATGATGGGATAGGTCTTGCCCTCCATCGCCTGATTCAGAGAAAGGCTCACCTCATTCTCCACATCCATCAGCTCCTGCAGGCGGCGGTGCTTCGTCTCCTCATCGATCTGATCCGTCATGCGCGCTGCCGGCGTGCCATTCCTCGGCGAATAAATGAATGTATATGCCGAATCGAAACGCACCTCTTTCAAAAGCGCGAGCGTCTCCTGATGCATCTCTTCCGTTTCCCCCGGGAAGCCGGTGATGAGATCGGTCGTCAGCACGATGTCCGGCATCTTTTCACGGACGTAGGAAACAAGCTCCTTGAAATGCTCGATCGTATATCCGCGATTCATCTTCTTCAGCATTTCATTCGAGCCATGCTGCACAGGCAGATGCATATGACGCGCCACCTTCGGCGAATCCGCCATCGCATCCACCATATCGAATGTCATATCTCTCGGATGCGACGTCATATAGCGCACGCGCTCGATGCCATCCACCTTGTCGATCGCGCGGATCAGCGTCCCGAAGTCCGTCCCGTTTCTGAAATCAAGACCATACGAATTCACATTCTGCCCGAGGAGCGTCACCTCTTTATAGCCTTCCTTCGCGAGCCCCTCTATCTCGCGCGAGATATCCTCCACGCTGCGGGACAGCTCACGGCCGCGTACATACGGCACGATGCAGTACGTGCAGAACTTGTTGCACCCCTGCATGATCGGGATCCATGCAAAGACATGGGACTTACGCACCGCACGAAGCTCGCTGTAGTCACTCACACTGTGCGGATTCCTCTCCGTCTTCACCACATGGCCGCCGCGCGCATCCTCCTTCGAAACGATCTCCTTCAGGTCATGGATATGGTATGGCCCAATGACGAAATCAATGATCGGCATACGCTCGATGAGCTTGCCCTTATTCTCCTGTGCCATGCAGCCGGCGATCCCCAGAAGCAGATGCGGATTTTTATCCTTCAGCTTCTTGATCTCCCCGATCTTGCCATAGACCTTCTCCTCCGCATTCTGACGGATGCTGCAGGTATTCATGATGATGATATCTGCCTCTTCCATCGTCTCTGCCGGCACATATCCCAGCTCCTCCAGCTGTCCATTGATGCGCTCCGTGTCCGATTCATTCATTTGACAGCCATAGGTCAGGGTGAAGTACTTCTTTTCCATCATAATATATTTCCTTTATATAACAACTCACACGTATCCAAAATATCACTTTATTATAGCATACGCAGCATGAAAAATAAAAAATCCCGATGTCCGGAAATGGTATCCGGTCATCGGGATTTGGGGGAGTCCACGGGGCATGCTGCCCTTTGATGGCATGCCAAAGAGGTTCAGCAGGTTCTATGGGTGCAAGAGGTTCAAAGGGGTTGGTGCGGCGCATCAAGTCAGAAGCGCCGCACAGTTTTCTATGGAAACACTGATTAAATCGTTGTCAGATTGAATCAGCATTTCCCTAATATGCGATATTCACGAAAGATGAGGCGTTTGAAAGCAGGGATGAGGAGGAGAGTGACTTGTGACTAGCGACTCTCTCGTGTCGTCATTTCGAGCGTCAATGAGAGATCTTTGTCATCCGCAGCCACGCGGTCGATGTTTGGAGATCCGAAGCAAGAAACCTTCGTGCATCGCCCTATGGATAAGGCGGCAAAGCCGCCGCCTTCATGCCTCTTTTTGAGAAAAGTCCGCCCGCAGCATCATGAGGTCATCCAGCTTCCGCCGCTCTACTTCGCCGTCAGGTCTGCTGTCTTCGCACCGATGAGGGAGATCAGATCATCCGGCGAGAGCACCACCTGACGGCCGCGCTGACCCGCACTGATGCTGATCGCCGCATGGTGATGGCAGCTCTCATCGATGAAGGTCGGGAAGACCTTCTTCATCCCGATCGGCGAGCAGCCGCCGCGCAGATAGCCTGTGAGCCCGGGAAGCTCCTTCACATGGATCATCTCTACGCTCTTGTTCCCGCTCACACGCGCCGCCGCTTTGAGATCGATCTCCTTCTCCGAAGGCAAACAGAAGACCACAGGACCGGTCTTATCGCCATGCGTGACGATGGTCTTGAAAACCATGTCCGGATCATAGCCGAGCTCTGCCGCCGCATGCACGCCCGAGAGATTGTCCTCATCATAGTCATAGGACTTCGTCTCGTAGGAGATCTTCTCTTTATCCAGAATGCGCATGACATTCGTTTTCTTTTCTTTCTTTGCCATAGTTTGCCTCGATTCATTGGGCAGCCTGGGACGCAGCGCCATCAGCTTCCCGATGCCTGACCGCTTCCCAGCACACACCCATTTTCAAACAACAAAAAGCCGGAGCATCACGCTCCGGCTCATCATTCAAATTGGTGCCGAGGACCGGAATCGAACCGGTACGAATCTCACGATCCGAGGGATTTTAAGTCCCTTGCGTCTGCCAGTTCCGCCACCCCGGCAGGTCTATATGAATGTAATAGATTGTAATATGGAGGCGGCACCCAGAATCGAACTGGGGATAAAGGTTTTGCAGACCTCTGCCTTACCGCTTGGCTATGCCGCCATATGGAGCGGAAAACGGGACTCGAACCCGCGACCCCAACCTTGGCAAGGTTGTGCTCTACCACTGAGCTACTTCCGCGCTGGCGACCCGGATCAGATTTGAACTGACGATCTCCGCCGTGACAGGGCGGCATGTTAGACCACTACACCACCGGGCCGCACGTAAGTTACGCATATTAGTATATCCATCCATGGTACTTTTGTCAAGCACTTTTTGAAAAATGGTTGCCCTTGGGCGATAGGGGTGGCTGGGGACTGCGAACCCTCTCGCACCATCCATTTCGAGCGCAAGCGAGAAATCTTTGTCATTCGCGGTCAAAATGGTCAATGTTTGGAAGCCTCAAACGGGAAACCGGCTCTTCAAGAAACCTTCGGGCATCGCCATGATCGATACTCCGCGGCGCTTCTGATTTTTATGCGCCGCACCACAACCCGAGAGTTTGAACGCAGGGATGAGTAGCTAGGGATTAGGGATTAGGAGTCTCAAGTGACTGGTGACTGGTGACTAGTGACTAAAACCCACCTTCTGGCATCGCCATTATTTATACTCCGTGACGCTTCTGATTTTTATGCGCCGCCCCCCCCGAACCTCGTTCACGCGCAATCAAAGGGCGAAACGCCTTTCCCCTATTTTTCTACAGATGATACAATTCCGGTCTTCTGTCACGAAATACATTGATGCTCTCACGGATGCCCTGCAGTACGTCCGTATCGATTTCCGCCGTGGCCACCTGCTCCTTTTCTCCCAGATGGAGCAATTCTTCCCCAAGAGGCGAGAGCAGCATCGAGTTTCCGCCGTACTGCGTACTGCCGGCACGGCCGCATTCATTCACGGCGCAGAAAAACATCTGATTCTCGATCGCTCTGGCTTTAGAAAGCGTGATCCAGTGCTCCTTCCTTACGAGCGGCCAGGCGGCAGGAAGTAAAAACAGATCCACCCCCTGCAATGCTTCTGTCCGGATCAGCTCACAAAAGCGTACGTCATAGCAGATCGCCATCGAGCAGGCGATCCCGTCCAGCGTAAAGTGGACAGTGGAAGAGCCGCCGGTATACGACTTCGTTTCTCCCATCGGGCTGAAGCCGTGGATCTTATCATAAGAGGCAACGACCTCGCCCTTGCGATCAAAGATATAGCTTCGATTGAAAACGCATCCATTTTCCAAAACGCTGACCGAGCCCGCCACGATATTGACGCCATGCTCCTTGGCAAAGGCTCCGAATATCTTTTTCGTCTGCACGCCATCCGCGTCAGAAGCGGCATAGAGTGCGCTATCCGGCGACGGAAAGAAGCCGGTGTTTACCGTTTCCGGCAGGACAAGAATGTCCGGCTTGTCTTCCAGCGCAAGCTCCATCAGCTGCACGGCTTTTTCATAATTTCTTTCCACCTGTCCCAGCGCTACATCCATTTGAATCAGACTGATCTTTTCCTTCATAAAGCCTCCATCCATCCTGTCACTCAAACGAACCATCGAATTTCATTCAATGTACCGCCTCCGGCTTTTTCTGTCAAGAAAAAATGGCTCCCTCTTTCTCCCATCCAAAAAGAGCCGGAGGCAAAAGCCCCCGGCTCTCTTCTTATGCAGGAGAGGTATGAGATAGTCACTCCCTGCCCCTTATGATTTTCTCAATCAGGCAGATCATTCCGCAGGACACGATGCGCCATGCCCACCGTGACCTCATTGAAATGAAGCACACCCACGCCGACGAAGATCGCAACGCAGAGATGTTCATTCCAGCGGGCGATACCGATCTTGCCGCCGACATTCATGCCGATCGCCATCGGCTTCACCTGCTCGATGGCAGACTCCATGGCTCCGACCACAGAGCCATCCCCCACATGAGTATCAGAGATGACCTTCTGCCTTTGGGCAGCCACGATGGCCGACTCGAAGATCTTCGGAAGGATATCCAGAAATTTTCCGCCAAAGTTCACAGCGACAGCGCGGATGCCATCCTTCGCCAGCCTTTCCTTCAGCGCATTCTCATCTGCCCGCGTCTCGGTCAAAGACATGCGGAGCGCGGCCCGTGCGATATCAGCACTCTGGTATTCTTTGTAAGCCATCTCAGTTTTCCCGTTCTTTGATCTCGCGGATCAGGTTTGCAACGAACATCGGGAGAGACTGGGACCCCAGGTCGCCATTCTTTCTGCTTCTGACAGAAATGGTGTGACCCTTCATTTCCTGATCGCCCACGATGATCATGTACGGTACCTTCTCCATCTGTGCCTTACGGATCTTGTAGCCCAGTGTTTCATTGGCCTCTTCCACTTCGACACGGATATCAGACTCGGACATAGCCGCTGCGACAGACTTCGCATATTCCAGATTCTTGTCCGTGACAGGGATGATCTTCGCCTGTACCGGAGCGATCCAAGTCGGGAAGGCCCCTGCATAGTGTTCGATCAGGATGCCGATGAAACGTTCCAGAGAGCCGTAGCCCGCACGGTGCAGCATGACTGCTCTGTGCTTTTCTCCATCTTCGCCAATATAGTTCACATCGAAACGTTCCGGCAGCTGCATATCCATCTGGATGGTGCCGCACTGCCAGGTACGTCCGAGAGAGTCCTGTACATGGAAATCGAGCTTCGGTCCATAGAAAGCGCCGTCGCCTTCATTGATCTGGTACGGTACACCCGCCGTCTCGATCGCTTCGCGGAGCGCATTCGTGGAAATCTCCCACAGCTCATCGCTGCCCATGGAGTTTTCCGGACGGGTAGAGAGTTCGACATGGTATTCCAGACCGAAGACACCATACATCTTCTGATACATCGCCATACACTTGATGACTTCATCCTTCATCTGTTCCTGCGTCATGAAAATGTGCGCATCATCCTGCGTGAAGCAGCGAACGCGGAAGAGGCCGTGCAGCGCACCCTTCAGCTCATGACGATGAACGAGACCGAATTCACCGACACGCATCGGCAGATCTCTGTAAGAACGCTGCTGCGTCTTGAAGAAAAGGATTCCGCCGGGGCAGTTCATCGGTTTGATCGCATAGTCTTCGTCATCGATCTGGGTGAAGTACATATTTTCCTTGTAATGATCCCAGTGACCAGACTGCAGCCACAGCTTCTTCGACAGGATGACCGGCGTCATGATCTCCACATAGCCGAATTCCTTGAAGAGCTCACGTTCATAATCCATCAGTTTATTTCTGAGGATCATGCCCTTCGGATGGAAGAACGGGAAGCCCGGGCCCTCTTCATGGAAGGAGAACAGATCGAGCTGCTTGCCGAGCTTTCTGTGGTCACGCTTCTCTGCCTCCGCACGGACGAAGAGATAGTGGTCAAGATCCTCCTTGCTGAAGAATGCCGTCGCATAGATACGCTGCAGCATCTTATTCTTGGAGTCGCCGCGCCAGTAAGCACCAGCGACCGTCATCAACTTGAACGTCTTCACCTTGCCAGTGGACTTCAGATGCGGGCCCGCGCAGAGATCCGTGAAGTCACCCTGTTCATAGAGAGAGATCGTTTCCTCCTCCGGCAGATCTTCGATCAGCATGACCTTGTAGTCCTGGCCTTTATCCTTGAAATACTGGAGCGCTTCATCGCGCGGCAGCACCTTCTTCACCAGCGGGATATTTTCCTTCGCGATCTTCGACATCTCCTTCTCGATCGCTGCGAAATCCTCCTGGCTGAAAACATGGTCAGAGTCCAGATCATAGTAGAAGCCATCATCGATCGCCGGTCCGATAGCAAACTTCACGCCAGGGAACAGGTGCTGGATCGCCTGTGCCATCACATGGGACGCCGTATGACGCAGCGTGAAAAGACCTTCCGGATCCTCCTTCGTGAAGAATTCCACCTCTGCACCATCCACGATCGGATCGCGCAGATCCGTCAGTTCGCCATTCACCTTCGCCACCAGCGCATTCTTGCCAAGGCTGTTGGAGATCGCCTTCGCTGCATCCGCCAGAGATACCGCGCTCTCGAACTCCTTCTCTTTTCCGTCTTTCAGACGAATCGTAATCATAGTATCTTCCTTTCTAAAAACAGACATTCACTGCTTGGGGACAGTGGCTTCCATTTTTGCTGCTTTCTGCTTGACTCTGCCATTTCAGCCGCTTCGCAGAAAGCAACATGAAAGCAATAAAAAAACTTCCGTCCCTAAGGGACGAAAGTTGTATTCCGTGGTTCCACCCAAATCAGAGCTAAAGCTCCACTTGTCGGCCCAATAACGAGGCCACCCGGGAAGATTTCGATCCTCCTGCTCCAGAGCGGTAATCGATCCCCCCACCATCTGCTCCCACCAGCCGCAGACTCTCTTTGCGTGTACCAAGGATCCATCATGTCTCTATCCTCACATGTATGGTCATACTATAGACTTCTTTTTTGCGTTTGTCAAGGGGAAGGTTGGAGCCTATGAGACGGAGAGTGTATGTGGAAGCCTTTGAAGAGCACAGCACCTACTCTTCCATGATATTTCTGGTGCATCTCGTTCAGGCTTTTCCAATGCCTATTGAATGTGTGCAGACAGATAACGGCGCCGAATTCACTAAACGATTCACCAAAGCAAGGCTTGACGAAGACCTTACTCTTTTGGAGCGTAAATTAAAGGAATTAGGCATCAAGCACAAAAAGATTCGTCCCTTTACCCCAAGACACAATGGGAAAGTAGAACGCAGTCATCGCAAGAATAACGAACGCTTTTATGCCACGCATTGTTTCTTCTCTTTTGAAGATTTCAGAATACAACTCAAAAGATATAATTATCGAGATTATAACTGCTTCCCAATGCGACCGCTTGGATGGAAATCTCCAAAAGATACACTCCATGATTTCATCAAGCACGGTGTAACATATGTTTGACAAACCAACACCAGCCACCTGTGCCCCTGCTCGTCATTCTGAGCGCCAGCGAAGAATCTTGGTATGCGTCGATAGTGACTCCTGGCAGATACAAGCCACAAGACACCAGCTACAAGCCAATAATGCCCCCAAGCAACAGCCTCCCCCCCAACTCTACTTGGCAGATTTTGCCCGCCGCTAACAGAATTTTACTTATGCTGAAAGAGAACAGCTTACTGCATCATACTGGTCCACCTACTTTTTCATCATTTCCTAAAAGTTATGAGTTCTTCACAGCTAAGGACCGAACGATACACCGGCAGGTGCTACTCACTTCTTTAGTACAACACGGAACGAAGAGCCTGACCTATATTTCTCAGTTATGGGCATATTTGAGTCAGCAAAAACATGTAAATCAGGAAGAAATCATCAAATGAAATGGCCGGATATAAGTGCTTAATAGTTTCCCGCGCTCCCCTTAGTCTCGCTATTCACTTAATATTTCTACCAACCGACCAATGTCCAGCTGAATCTTTTCCGGTATTCCATGATATTTTCCCATAAGAAACTGACTGCGCATATTTGTATTAGGGCCGATTTTATTATCATATTTAAGTATACAGTCGATAGTCTTGCCTCCATCATCCAATTCTCTGATAACATAAAAGCATTCTGCTGGCAGCCTCTGTTTTCCTGGTTTTCCTGATTCTGAGCAAGATTCCATAAGCAAGGTGTTATGTGAAGTAATAAGTAGAGGGACATGAAAAGGCCCGCGGTTGTGAGAGAAAGCATTCCACATATTTCCAAGATGGCCATAGAAAATGCGGGAATGGAATGACGGAATTCAAAAAGGATACCGCCTTTCTCCCTTCACCTTTTCTGGAAAGGTAAAAAAATCAGCGTAAGCTGAAAACCCCAAAGAAACTCAGGACTCCAGAAAATTTCCTAAAGAGCAGAAATGACGGGAGACTCATGCCTGGCGCGCGCCGTCGCCCCCCGTGCAGCAGCGGCTGTAGACCATGCAGACACCGAACTCATTGGGCACATTGGGCAATTGGAGACACCGGGTTTCTTTGTGATGAAATAATCTGGTTGTCTCTACTCCTCAAACCTTATTCCTCAAATCAGCCCCTTTTCATCTGACCGTCTGATTGCCTCAGATAAAAGCAAGCATAGTTCCTGGGCATTGATCTTTATTGATTTGCATGCCACTGTTTTATAAAATAACTTTCAAACTCCTCGGGAGTATATACTTCCACATCACGACATAAGTATCCCTTCCACGTTCCAAGTCCTAAATTTGCCCGTCTGGCAACATGACCCTGAATATTTCTAATTGGAATTTTTTCTTTCCTACAAACCAAAATGAATGATATATTCATTCGTGAATAAGAAATATTAGCTTCATAATCTTTACGACGCCACTGAAGTCCCATACCTTCATCAAAAAGAATCATCAGACTATCATAGAGTTTTAGAACTATATCTTTAGGTTTTATATTGCCATTTTTAAACTCTATAAGAACAATCTGATTATCATCAACATAAAGGGCATCACAAGAATGGGGATTACTGTGAATTGAGCATTTAACTATGTATTTATTCTTTATATCATCAAAATTGTAGACCGGTATTGTCATATCACCTATCATAGAAACATGATGCTCAGTGTCTTCTGAAACAACTTTGAAAGTGCTGCGATTGTCTCTATATATGCTTGGCTCATTATCTATATCCGGCGCATTCATTGTTTGTCCATCTCCATCTCTAAACGAAGATCATCTAAATGTTCAAAAGGTTCTGACATTTCCTGGTATATTTTATCTATATCGTCCGTTACCTCTTCAAACTCTGCATAGTTCCCTTGGTTGCGAGCCATATAATAATTAGTAATACCATCCACACCATACTTTCTCGCATAAACTTCTACAGCTTCCAAAAAATACGGGCTGTGTGTTGTAAGAAGAATAGTCAGATGGAATACCTTTTGCAAGAGTATAACCATCTGGGCATATTTCAACTGCCACTCCGGATGAAGATGTACTTCCGGTTCATCCAAAATAAGTACATCTTCATCCGTAAATACGTTATGATTCAAAATGAGAGAAAGCATTCCAAAAGATTTGCTGCCTGTAGAAAGATTAATCAGATGTAATCCTTCTTTATAGCCTGTTTCTCTATAGACAAATTCACCATTTTCATTTTGGGTAAACTGCCCAGGTACTACATCATGAATCAACATATAGATATCTTCTAATTTTTTCCTGTTTTCTACTTCATCTATTACGGTCTGATTTTCAGCATGCTTCATGAAATCAATCAGATAAGCCTCTGGCAGACCGATATGATGTTGGTAAACACGATAGCGCTTATCCAAATTATTGAAAGCATGTATGCTGTCCGGTGTTTGAAGAAGTATGGCTTTATGTATCAGTTGTATTGGGATGGAAACATTTATGCACTGATTATTTGCAAATTCAATTCCGATTTTCTTTTTCTGAATAGTAAGCTCTATCTTCGCTTTATTATCATCTGTTATAGAATTAATCTGCTTATCAAAGATATTCTTAAATACCCGTTCGATGAGCATTCCCTGTACATCAGAATCGGCAATTTTATCGACTGATCCAATCTTTTCCCAAATCACAGAAATCAAATCCTCTGTCAAATGAATATGCTTTATGCCCGATTTCTTAAGAAACTTTTTCAAACTTTCTGCAAAGTTTCGTTTATTACTGAAATTCCAAATTTGGACGTCTTTTCCTTCACTGCTCTTGATAAGGTCTAAGAACATCCATATGTTGTCATCATTTACACTCTCACTGTTAGACAAAGCTCTAATCAGAGTGATCATTTTTTGCTGCTGGCGCTGTCTCTCTACTTTTTCTCCAATATTACGCAGGGAATTAAAAGCGGAAAACATTACCTTGCCAACGGTACTTTTCCCTGTGTTATTATTACCCGCAATTACAGTAATCCCACGAAATTCAAATTCTGCATGCCTTATTTTTGATATATTGTCAATGACAAGTTTCATATCCATAATCCTTTCTACGAATCCAGCCAAGAGCGACCCATTTACATGTACATTTTACAGAATCAATTACTATTCATTATAACAGATGATTCACGGCATAGCTCATACGAATAAGAATATTCCGCTGATAAAATGGACTTAAAATGAACTTAAGATCTTTAATTTTCCCTTTCTTATTTCCCTGGCAGAGAATCAGGTACCTGTCTAATGTGACTAGATTTAAAAATATCCGAAAATCAGCAGCCCCTATTTCAAATGGAGATTTGCTAATAACCCCTCCGGGGTATTGTACTGACTCCTGCCCTTGGCAGGTCTAGCAAATGCCACGGTACTAATTTGCCCCGTTGGGGACTCACATCCTTCCTTACTTATCATTATCCAACTTATCACTGGTTCCCTGTTCTTTTATACAGTTGGGATTGTCTCTTCATTGACATTCCAAACTGTATAAACATAATAACCACGTGCCCACATATGCCTTTCCCACATCTTCCACGGAATTCTGGATGATTGTCAAAATTCATTAATGCACTCTTGCCTTTCAGATATGCAACTACTTCTGATACACTCAATTTAGGTGGTATTGCAAGATACATATGCACATGGTCCGGGCAAATTGCGCCTGCGATTAATGTCACTTTTTTCATTGCGCATAACTGCTTAAAAATATCGATTAACTCCTGACGAATTTTTCCGTACAGCACTTTTCTGCGATATTTGGGAATGAATACAATATGATATGTACAATTCCATCTCGTATATGTTAAACTTTTATTATCCATATTTGGATAACCTCCTTTGTTTGAAAGTAGATTTGCTAGACCCACTTTATCCTAACATAGGAGATTTTTGGATACTACAAGTATCGCCACGGCTTCGTCGGGTCCCCTGTCTCAGATGGAGAATTATTATCTTATACATTTACGATGACCAAATATCCATAACATATTACCTCCATCTTGGTTCACTTGGATTAACCGAAGTCATTATCACATATCTCCAATTGCTAAAGAAACTATCTATTACTCAATGCTTACGATCTATTTTTAATCTTTAATAATAATTGATCATTGAGTCCATTTAAACGTTCATGATAATCTGCCAGACACAATTCTATCGTTTCGAAAAGCTTCATAAAACCACTGAAATCAATATGTTCATAATTTCTCACGATATATTTGGCAAAGGAATATTTGTCATAGAATGGCCCATCATTTTTATCATGTGCTAATCTGAAGAAACGTCCTTTAATTTTATGGTTCAATGTTTCTTCAGTAAAAAGCTGCTCAATCTCCCATTCCTCAGGCACCTCTTTGCTAACAGGTCTAGGTAAAGTCAAAAGATAAAAATTTCCATCTAGCCAAAGATAATCACTTTCATTAAAGGAATCTACCGGCATATTATTTTTAGAAAAAAGCTTACTCCCTTCCACCTTAAAGCCAAGACTATTTAAAAACTTTCTGAGTGGTTTTTGATTCTTCATTTCATGATCAAATAAGAGAAAAACCGGGTTAGACGGGTACTTTTTTCTTAATGTGACAAGATCCTTGTAGCACGATAAAGCTTGATTCGAGTATCTCTTTTTATGAATAAAGAACTCATTATAAAAAGTAGTCATTCCATCAGCGCCATCTTCCGGCAACTTCAGCAAATTCGTAAACAATGATCTTCTTCGGAGAAAAGATATCCCAAATGAAAAAGAACCATTCTCATTCCGATGTATTAATTCCGAATAGTTTCCAGACAAGGCTTTTAATGCTACCTTTAGATACATAGAATCGGTTTTTCCCTCAGTAATAATAACAGGCCTTTCATTTGCAATAAAATTTTTATAAAATAAAAATCTGCAATAATCCTTTTCCCGAGCACTCAGTTCACTAACATTCGATTCATTTTTGAAAGAATTAGCTTTTATGCGTTTTCTATTATGTGAAATGACTTGATAAATAAAGGAGAAACGCCCTTCCAGTTGTGCCAAAGTTCCCTCTTTACCATCATTATAAAAATCGCCAAACCGGTATAGATGATTCGCCATAGCTCTCGTTGATTTATAAAATTCTCTTGGAACGCTTAACTTATCATTAACAATAATTCCTGTTACCATCTGACGAGACGAATTTAATTCGAAATGCGTCTTTGAAGTATTTAGCGCAAACCCCGATTTCTCGATTTCTGTGATAACATCATTTAGAAAATCCGTCCTTTTTTCAATAAATCTTTTTTCGTTAGTTGAAAATGATAAATCATCGGCATACCTCGTATAGTCAAGATGATATTTTCGAGCTATCTTCCAAATCCTATAATCAAATATAGAGCAGATCAGATTTGTAATAATTGGTGAAGAAGGTGCTCCCTGCGGCAGTTTACCATCATAGCATGCAAGCTGTGCAACCAAAGTAGCAATATCCTTATTAAGTAAAAAATATCTATTCTTGAGAAAATATCCACGAACACGGCCAAAATGGAAACTATCAAAAAAATTCTCCAAATCCAAGTTTAAGACGAAGCGTTTATTACGATGAATATCAGCATTTGTCAATATATTTTTCTGGTGCAGAAACCCATGTGCAATCTGAAGTTGACGCTTTTGTTCCGATTTAATTTCTTCATAATCGTCTGAAAGAATACTGGCCAAATTTTTCTGGATTGTTTTCAATGGTTCATTAGGCGCTACAATCACTCTTCTACCACCACTTTTTTTAGGAATAGAAAAGGTGTAGTATTTCTCTTTGTCAGATTTAAAATATAATAAATCGGTCAATGTTTGAAGCGGCACTCTCAATAAAAAAGCCAACTCTCTACGATTCGACACGCTCGCCAATTTCATAAAAATCTGCCCCCCAACACAAAAAGTGTGTGACAACTCATAATGCGAAATCGCATAACGGAAACAGAACCGGAGAGCTACAAGGGTCTCCCTGCACATTTGTAGCAACGCCTGCGAATCACAGGCGAAAGATCTTGTCACACACTACACATAGTATAACCTTTGCAATAAGATAAAACAAGTATCTTAAGAGAAAACACATGCAGTTTCATCCATGATGTGATCCCCCTAAAGTAGACAAGGTAAATAACCAAACTGCTTTAGGGGGATTTTTTATGGCCAAAAGGAAACATTCCGCAGATTGGATGCTTACCAGAGTGAGAGAATATCTTTCCGGCAAATGATCTTACCAACAAAAATCGCCAAGGCGAATGGGATATCCGAGCAGAGTCTTCGTTGCTGGGTAAGGAAATATGAGGAACAGGCCAGACCTCTTTCATGGAAAGAGCTGCGAACGCAAGCTACAGCAAGGAATTCAAGGTAAGCTGCGTCCTTACCGCACTGCGTGGCGAGGGCAGCGTTGACGACATCGTAGTGAAGTACAACATTTCAAGCCATTCCGTTCTCCGGCACTGGATTAAGCAGTATCAGGAACGATTTGGAGTAAGGACGCCAATGGAAGTTCGTGCTGCAGGTCTGAACGCAAAGATCCCGGAACAGTTCCTGATTGCTGAGAACAAACGGATTCAGAAATACAACGCGAAATTTGTGGCATAACAAAATGCCGCAAATTCCATGTTGATACGAAAACACCACCGTGGAATTTATGGCTATAAAATTTTTAGATATTTGCCATGTCTACCTTGACAGGGGCTGATCACTTCACTATGGATTTTTGTTTTTTGATTAACTGTTCAAGTTCATTTTACAACTGACCAAAGAAAAACAGAGGCATATGAAAGGAATAAATCACACTATGAAGCCAGCGATATGCCTGTATTGCTTGTTGCATCCGGAATACAGTGACCTATAACCACCAAAATTATTGCTATTCCCTTTGCAATATCAATCCATGCTATGCGCTGTCTGTCTATCTGTCTATCTGTCTATCTGTCTATCTGTCTATCTGTCTATCTGTCTATCTGTCTATCAAAAGCATAATTATCTTGCCCTATACTGTCAACTTATAGATTCTTTGTGCTATCCTTTTCCCTGTTATCTTCCTCTTTAAAAAATCAGCAATCTTTTTCGGCCAGTCAATTTTTTCCAAAAACACCACCGGTATTTCTACTTTCTTCAGATTCTGCCTTTCCAGCCATACATTAAAAAGGCGCTCTGACATGAAGCCGAAAAGCCGCGCTTCGTAAGTATCATACCCTGTCATATCCGTCCGTTTCTCCAATTCAAAAGGATATCAAAAAGCCAGGTACAGTATTCGTCGAAAAGTGACCTCTTCATAACGAACATATTCAGGATATGAAGCTTCCTTCAATTCATCACTCTGGAAAAAGCATCGGAATAGCCCGGATATTTCTCTGAAATAATCTTCTCTACCTCATCCAGATTCTTCTTATAATGGGCATGCTCATACTGGCTCCGCACCGTCTCGATATAGTAAGTTCTCTTCACCGGAAGGATGACATCATACTTCTGAAGCAGTCTTTCATAATCCTCTCTATGAAAAATCGCATCCTTTTTCTTCTCTATATCCTTCGTATGTACCCTGCGTCCAAAATACCGGCGATAATGCAGAGCCCTATATACTGGCAGTCCAGATTCTTCCATGCCCAGTAAAGCCCTGTCAGTTCACAGTAATTCGGATTTTTAGAGGAAATATTGTCTCCCGTATTATTCGGAGTATACCCCAGAGACGCTTTCCCCTCCGCCCCCACATGAAGAGGCATATACACATCATCTGCAGGTATCCAGACTTCTTGTGAGCCGCTACTAGTATTTTTATATCCATGAGTTCATTCCTTTTGTGGTGAAAGATTTGAGATAAGAGACGTCAGACCATCAGACAGGCTTTACGACAGGAATCTTTTCTGTCATAAGCTGTGTTTCAAGCTCTGTAGCTGAGCCACGAGCTATAGTCATAAAATGCCTCAAATCATTATCCGTATTCCTGCCGGCCCCTTCAGCAATATTAGAAGGAATAGATACAACCGATCGACGTATTTGCGCCGAAAGCGCATACAATTCAGCAGGAGGCAACTTTCTGATTGCCACATACACAGCCTCCGTAAGATTCATCGCCTTCTGCCACACAATCATTTCCCGATAATTAATCGTTGTCTCCTTATAAAATACCTCAACCAATCCGAAATGAAAATGCACAAAATCTGACCGCCTGATCATCACTCAAAGTCTGATGGTCTGAAGTCTCTGACCATCTCATTGTCTGACCATCTAGCCTCTCAGCTCACTGTCCGCTCGCCGCAATGCTGAATCAATCACCGCATCCATATCGTAATACTTATATTCTCCCAGTCGTCCGCCAAAGATGACCTTCTTCTCTTTATCCGCCAGTGCTTTGTATTTCTTATAGAGAATGCCATTCTTCTCATCATTCACCGGATAGTAAGGCTCATCACCCACCTTCCACTCTGAAGAATATTCCCGGCTGATAACGGTTTTCGGCAGATCATTGCCATTCTCATCCTTGCCGAATTCAAACCATTTATGCTCAATGATTCTTGTCCATGGCGTCTCCCTGTCCGTTTAGTTCACCGCTGCATTGCCCCTGGAAATTGGGTTTATCCAGCACTTCCGTCTCAAAACGGACACTCCGGTATTCCAAAGGTCCCAAGTCATAGTGGAAATAGGCATCAATAGGCCCTGTATAGATAACCTTATCTGCCAGGCAGTCCATCTCTTCTTTATGGTCCAGATAGTCACAGTTCAGCTCTACCTCTATTCCATCCAGCATACGGGCTACCATCTTTGTATACCCGCCTACCGGAATCCCCTGATAAAGCGCATTGAAATAGTTGTTGTCGAAAGTCAAACGCACCGGCAGGCGCTTGATAATGAAGGCAGGCAGTTCCCTGCAGGGCCGCCCCCACTGCTTTTCCGTGTATCCCTTGATCAGCTTTTCATAAATGTCTGTACCCACAAGGGAAATAGCCTGTTCCTCCAGATTTCTGGGATTTATGATACCGGCCGCTTTCCTCTGCTCTTCGATTTTAGCAACCGCTTCTTCTGGTGTCACCATGCCCCACATTTTATTAAAGGTGTACATATTAAAAGGCAGCGAATAGAGTTCCCCATGATAATTGGCCACCGGAGAATTGGTAAAGCGGTTAAAAACAGCAAACTGATTCACATAGTCCCACACAGGCTTCAGATTCGTATGGAAAATGTGGGCCCCATACTTGTGTACATGAATCCCCTCGATATCCGCTGTATATACATTGCCCCCGATGTGAGGACGTTTGTCGACGACAAGCACCCGCTTCCCCGCCTGCTTTGCTTCATGGGCAAAAACTGAGCCGAAGAGACCGGCTCCGACGATAAGATAATCGTAATGTTTCATATATATACTCCATTTGGTGAGAAATAAATTTACGATTTGAGCTTTGAGACACTCTACTCATAGATAACAATCCTCGTCATTTCAAAACAGGCTGATACATGTGATTTTTATGGATAAATGATCGTACGCCCCCCTCCAAGTAATCAACTAAAATCCTTTTTATTTTTTTATCTCCAACATATCCGGCACAATCTACCCATCCGTGAGTCCCATCAGATTTCATAACGAAGACTACATCCGAAATGGAATTAGTAACAATAGTTGAGTTATGTGTAGCTATAATAACTTGACGCTTATCCCTTTCCTTTCGAAGTTGTTGCACCAGATTTTCGTAAATATACTTGTTATCCAGATTATCTTCAGGCTGATCTATAATCAGGGGCCTTAAATCATGCGTATATTCTCCATAAGCAAAAATAAAATCTAATAATGCCGTTACCTTTTGACCAAGTGAAATATCTTTAACACTTTTATACACTGGGTGCTTATCATATTCCTGCGTATTACTTCTAACATTAAAATATAAATCAAATTGATTAAGCGATTTGACTAAATTCATAACGTGCTCGAAAATTTTTGGTATCAATAAACACTTGAACAGATTTCTAAATATCGTCTCCATAACAAATTCACCATTTTCATAGGTAATCTCCTCTACACCATTATCAATATCTGACTGTTTCAATTTTCCGCTATTCCGGATAAGATCATCAATTCGAATTCCTGAGAAATCTCCTTGATATAACTTTAATAAAACAGATATAATTTCATCTGTTTGTAATATAATTTTTTATTAGGATTAAGCAAAACTTGTAAAAATGCTTCAATTCCGTCCTTATTAATTTTATATAAGGTTTTCCCTAGTTTGATGTATTGTCCTCTTTCTACAAAACACTCATTACACCATGAATTAATAAACTGAAGCAAGATGTTATCATTAGGCGCCGCCTGGATTTTTAACAGTCCATGCTCTTTTTTGTTAAATGAGCCAATCAAGTCCTTCAAGTTACATTCCCGATTGGCCACATTAACGTTCAATTCATCTAAAAAAGACATAAAATCACTGCGATTTCTTGGTCTTTTAAAGCTTGATATCTTGAGATTACCTGAATCAAGTTTCATTATCGACTTGATAAACCCATGAATTGCATTTCCTTTTGTAATATTTACTAGTTCATTAACAGAGTACCTGTCTTCAAGTAATTTCGGTAAAATTATTAAAGCTTCATGTTTGGGTAAAGTTTTAATAATTTGGTTCTCTATTTCATATGCTTCCAGCAATGCACTCGAAAAAATCTCTTTTGCAAACTTTTTATCATAATACTCTTCACTATAATAATCAGGCTTATCTCCTTTTCTTAAAAACCATCCATAAGCATCCCTGTCCATTTCTTCATCATGATTAGGAAGAATTATATTAATCAGATATTCTCTATTATTCAATCTGTATAAAATCCATAAATTTCCATGCTCACACATAAAATTTAATAAGCTTCTAGAATTGCATTCCAATGTTAGCCCCAGTTTCAACATTTCGAGAACTGTGCTTTTCCCAGAGCCTCTACCACCTATAAGACAATTTAATTTCGGTGAAAACTGAACAATAAATGGCTCTATTTTTCCAGTTTTATCCTTATCAACCAAGAAGCCCCACTCATCTTTTTTATACCTTCTAGCATCTATAAGCATACCTTCAATAAACTGATCAGGTAAAAGGGGATCCGTTAAGTTTACAGATATATCATAGTCCTGAAACGCATCTTTAAAACTTGCGAATCCTTCTTTTCGCCCCTTTATCCAAAAAAGATTATTTCCCACATCTTCTACACAATGAGAATCATTATCCAATATAAAATCAAATTGCCTATCGCTATATTGAGAGATTCGCTTTCTTACCTCTTCAATTTTAGATAAATCATTAACCCCAAGCAGATAAATCAGCTCTGATTTAAATAATTTCTTTTTATATGCGCCAGTAACAGTGACAATTTTCTTATCAATATCAGAACTTAAGACTGCCGAGGTATTTATATGAGCTATATAGGATATAATGTTCTCTTCCGTCAATATATCTGTCAAAGACTGAATAGTAGTAAAGCTTGTCTCGTAAGTTCCTTCCTGATTATATAAATGTTCCTCCAGCCAATTTTCAACATTCTTCAAACACTCATCTGTGGAATTAAATATAATACCGACATGTAGTCGATCCGCACAGGAAATTTCTACTCCCGGTAATGCCTTTGTCTTTACCTTTCTGCCTCTCTTGATCTTGTTAACTACAGCTAATGCCTTACAAAGTTTCCGATACCCCTCGACAGTGTTATGATCCATGACTACAGCTATATCAATTTCATTTTTTTCTAATTCGTCAGCTAAAATTAAAAAAGCTGTTTTCTCTATTGAATCTTCATAAATTTCATCTACTCCTGAATTTGGTAAATAAGCAGAGAACTTAATATCTTCAATAGTTCGGAAACTCACTGGATCTTTTACGACCAGTCCTCTAGCCATGCATTCCTTAAATAAAGCATTACTTAATGATTCCTTATCCAAATAATCCCTGTAATAGTTGTGCTCACCATTGGTCCACGCTTTGTGCAAAGCGTAATCATAGGATGCAGGAGTATGTAAATGACACAGAACTTTAAACTGATATGCGCCTTTAGCATTTTGGGAATCTTTTATCTTATTGATAACTTCAATTACCTTTTTAGCGGTTGGCGGCTCTTGACCTATAAATTTGTAATTCACCATTTTGTGAAACTCCCCTAACTGTCACATAATCATAAAATTTAGCATATCTCTTTTCAAAAATCGCAACCTGCCGTTATTTATATAGTAGAGGGACATGAAAAGGCCCGCGGTTTTGACAGAAAGCATTCCATATATTTCCAAGATGGCCATAGGAAATGCAGGACTCTAGAAATCCCCTACAGGGCAGAAATGACTGGAGGCTCATGCCTGGCGCGCGCCGTCGTACCCCGTAAAGCAGCGGCCGTAGACCATGCAGACACCGAACTCATTGAGCATGACGGGCAATTGGAGACACCGGGTTTCTTTGTAGTAGAATAATCTGGTAATTTCCATATCCCTCAACTCTCAATTCTCGTTCCTCAAACCTCTCTCCATCCCTGTCATTTCAAACGGAGTCGAGAAATCTCACGACGCCATGCAGCCCGCCGTAAATGGAATTTACTTTTCAAGCCGCATCGCCCATCTGAAATCTGACCGTCTGACTGTCTCCCTCCCACGTATCCTATGGCTCTCATACGCATACTGAGTGATTCTGAAGAAGGGTCATATTCATTGCTCTTTTTTTGTTCGTCCAATATTGGCTGAATTTTCCCGCTTCCAAGTGGCGATCTTAAACCCAACGCTACTTGGTAAAATTTGCCTGCCGCTAGCAAATATCGATGATTTACCACTTAGTGTTCCACTTTTATCCAAGAGACATGAAGCATCTAAATATCACCTAATCAATCCAAAGGGCCTGTTTCTACTGATGATTTCTTAGCATTATCAGCCTTCCCCACAGGTTCATCTGCAATGGCAGGATTACACTTAAACCTTTCTTCAAAGGACTCACTATACATCCTTAAGATTTCCTGGTTGCTTATTCCATTTACCTGAGGTTTGTAATTTGCAATTTTTAGATTTAATTTCATCATATTTTTACCTTTAGTGAACCACCATGTTTTAAGCTGCTCTTCATCCATGCACTCTATCACCCTATCACAGCCTATTTTCCCTGATTCTCTAAATGACTGGTCATTTTTTGCCAGAATCAGAAGAAAGCTCTGCCAATAATACGAGTCCTGAAATACATCATCAAGTAAGTACTTTGAAAATGCTTTTCGAATGCCCTGTCCATCATCTGAACGGGTTTCATCATAATATCCGCATCCGACGCCCATTTCGCCAAGACTATTGTTTCCGATTTGATAAGTGATAAATGTGGTCATGCCGCCTTTTATTTCCTGTACCATGGAATAATCAATAACCTGTTGACAAATCAATGACTGATCACCATCTAATAATGCAGGGGGCAGCTCCTGAATCTCCTTCATAAAATTAATATGCTTATCGATGTACCGTTGCTTAAATATGCTAAAACATTTTTGACTAAGAACTCGCATTTCTTCCCTTGTAAATTCCATTACATCAATATGTGATCCTACATAGAACTTTGAATTTTTATATGAGCCTATGATGCCATATACAAAGATATTAGAATCCATCCCCGGTGCCACATGACGACTATAGCAGCACCGAAGCCTGAACTGTAATAAATCATATATTCCTAATATGCCTTGACTCTCTTCAGAAATAGTATCGACAATTCCATTAGAGCCAAAAATCTCAGTCTTAACAAATTGTTCATTAATTTTTTCATATTTGCTACGATTTAAGTACCTGAAAAGTGCTAAAAAATATCCCGGTACTTTATTCCTCAGACCATTGTAAAAACAATCTCCAGTATACGAATAATGTGTTCTTTTACTTAACCCATATTTTATAATTTTATCAATTATCTTCATCGGAATATCTTCAAATTCGTGATATGTCAAAGCTCTCCAAAGTTTTTCATGGAAATGCTCATCTTCCAACTCATCAAAAATATTATTAAGGCTCTTTTCCCCTTTGAGAAACTCAATCACAAGATTAATATAAAAAGTCGTTTGTTCATACTGAGATTTTTTTACTCGATCAACAATCAAATTCAAATATATCAGGAGATTCTCCTTTTCTTTAACATCAAGATCATTTCTATCAAAAGTCGATAATGATGCATGCTTTGATTTATCTACAGCAAATAACTCGCTTAATAAATAAGCAGCACCAGGATATGAGCGCTCTATTTTACGCCTTTCGGAAGCTACATCTTCTCCCTCTACGGTCTCCCTTTGTGTATAATCATAATATTCCGAAAAATGATTTTTCTTGCTCCATGACTCCTTAATATAAATCTCTCTGAAGATAGTTGGACAATACATATATAAAAGTATAAGAGCTGTTAATTCCCTTTCATTAAAATCACAGTTAGGGAAATTAACCTCCTGAATATCAAGAGCTATTAAAATATTAATAAATCTTTTAACCTTTCTCAAATTACCTAAGAAGTTAGCATATTCCGGAGCATCATCTGACAGCAAAATTTTCTTAACTCCGATCAGTGCTCTTTTATTGGCTTCAATATCTATATTTGTATTTGATGCAAGAGCACTTATATCCTCATCAAGGACTCGAAGTAAATCTCCTTTATGTACAAACAAGCTGATTTTCGTTTGCACAAACTTCTCCAAAAACTCCACATTCTTTTGTGCAGTCTTGTCAGTATCCATTGCTTTTGAAAGATTATCAAGGTCATAGCAAAGAACATAACTTATGAAAGGAATATTGAAAATTTCCTTTATGGAGTAAAGGAGACTATAAACTTCCTCCTCATTTAATCTATCAAGATCATCAATAGCAAAAATGAACTTTTTATTTGACTTTCTTAAAATTTCACTAATGTATGTAAAAATTTGGGATTCGTTCCGCGGGAAAAGAGTAAAGTTCATGGATATCCCCAGTACATTAAAACTTATTCCCTTGATCATCCTCTGATACTGTACAAGCAGTATATCCAATTCCGGACATTTTAATGTTTTATAAACCGTTTCTCTTAATGTATCCGAAAGGGGAATAGATATATCTTTATACTGGCCACTATACTTTAATGCATTAAATCGAACAACAGTAACCTCTCCTGGATGATTTTTTCTTAGGCTTCCCTCGCAAAGATTAAGAAACGATGATTTTCCTATACCCCAAGGGCCCTCTACTCCCCAAATCATGCTGTTTGCAGATCTATTATCATAAATTTTATTTGCAAAATCTTCTGCCAATGAACTATATTGCAACAAATCAGTGCCATCGTGTATAGCGACATCATTCAAAAACGAAGATTTACGAGTACTCTGACCCATAGTAGATTCACTTTGAGCTTTATAGCATTCTTTAACTGCAAAAGGAATAAAGATTCCAAGTTCAGCTAATACAAACTGCAGATTGGAAAGATGAAATAAAGCGACAGTAATATGAAATCCCTGAAAAGAAATAGAGATTACAACCCCAAGCAGGAAATATAATGTGAGGTCCCATCTTCCCAAAAACATTCCACATATTTTAGCCAGGTTCCCAGGCATGAACAAGGCCAAAACCATGAGTGCAATAATAAACAATTGCACATAAAAGAAGAGCGTATCGTATACAGTATAATCTGTAACAAACCCAAAGCCCGAAAATAATATATAAATAAGTTCTCCAGTCACTACGCCTAAAAGCAGAAATTTCAAGATAACTATCATGTATACATAAAGTGGAAACATCCTTATATATCGGATCATTTTATACCTTCCCTATAAGATCAAAACTACAGGAGAAGCACCTGTTTTTTACTTTTATTATAGCATAGCAGATAACTTCTCTACCGCAGCACCGTTAAGAAGTAAGGGATGACCCTTGCGCCTGTGTCAAGAATCTCTGAAACAATATCTTATTCATAAGCCTTTATTCTTCACCCTAAATTGGCCGAAACCCTCTGCCTCCGGGTGGCTATTTTAACCCGACTCTACTTGGCGAAATTTGCCCTCTGCTAACAATAGGGGAAATATCTTCCCTGGTCTTCAGGGATACAGAAGAAAAGTAAATGAAAATCCCACCGGATATGGATAATATCTCATCTGTTGGAATTTTAACATGCATCAATTATTTACCGCTTACGATTTTAATACGCCGCTACTGAGCAAATTTCAACTGCTACTAACACCTGAGTAGTAAAAAAGAACTACTACTCTTATCTATCAATGATACAAGTAGTAGCCTCACTCCATATAAAATGCTTTACAATCACTACATACATAAGAATAAAAGTGAATCCTCCTTCTTAAGAGATACTTCATGCAGAGTTATTGGTCTTCTATGATATCAGAAATAGCTATTATGTTAGGCGGTACAAGAAAAATAATCATCTTTAATTTATTTCTTGCTATCATCTTTAGGAGTAAAATCCATAAATGGTAAATTATACTGCGGATATGCAGACTGACTTGTTAATGATGCAATAACTGGACGGATATAGCTGTATAACACTGCCGGCGCGTTAACAGAAAGAAACTGTTTTTTTTGTTCGTCGGATACCTCTTTATTGATATAAAATATCGCTGCCATACTTACCGATATAAAGAAAGGGTGCGCTGAATCTTCTTTTCCTACTTGCACATCTAAAGAAACCGGATATTCATTTCCCATAGCTTCTCCAGCGTTTACTTCCGTGTGAATTGGCATAGAAATACGGTTCGGCTTTCCAAGTTCATCATTAGAAACACTAAAATCTGAATTAATTTTAAAATCGCATTGTTGTAGTACCGGTCTACCAAATTGGATGGGACTTAGACGAATATCCATACAAATCTCCTCCCTTAAGCCGCATAATGAAAGCCTTTCATGGTAAATGAATTATCAGTATAGTCGTAGTTCGAACCAGTTAAGGCATTATTTTCATCAAATCTTCCATTAAAATCATAACTTAGTAATTCTTTTGACACGACATTATCTACTTGAAACTTATAAACTGAATCCAACTTTAGCCTTGTCCCAGATTCTGCATATGACTCATAGCTGCCTTTTTCAGTATCTTTTCCATCCTCATCCGTTTGACCTATTTTTAAATACTTCTCAAAATCACTAAACTCTCCATCTTCTGCATCAAGTAGTTCATCACCATCAGGCAGCATGGATAAATCAAAGTTGCTGACTTCGTGCGCTGTTTCTTTTTCTGATTTTGGCACCCATTCAATCACAAACTTTTGAATGCCTTTGTTAAATAAATCTGCAATAGTACACTTGTTATGTATCAACTGAACTAAGTGCTCAGAAAACGTGCGAGAAATCACCCAAACCAAAGCAGGGTACAACTCGCAACAAGAGCAAATATAGAGGTTTCTCTTAGAATCCTTACACACAAACAATATGGGGCGTTCCAACGAATAAAATGTATATAAATGATACAAATTACCTATATTGGGAACTTCCGAAAAATATGGGCTAGGTATTTTCATCATTTTTTACCTCTTTTATATTCATAACTAAACTCGTGCAATCATTAAAATGATATGATACATCATGATCCCTATAAATCCACCAGTCTACATGACTATGATTTCTCTTACCTTTTTTTAATTCTTTCTTTTTACATTCTTGCAAAACAAGACCATCAGTTTTCCCAGTATTGCCAGCAGCCACAATGGCTTTCGGGTGATTTCGCTTCATAAACATCTTTAAGCTGTTACGTATATCTCTAGCCTTTTCATAACAACTGGTCGAATAAGTAGAAGGATCATCTAAATCAACTTCTTCTGGGCGTTTCAAATAATAATGGTCCTCATATGTGCTACGGAAAGACTCACGATCAATCTTCCCGGATAGGCAAACTCGATAAACCTTTAGATCTATTATCTCTGCCTCTTCAGGTAGAATTCTATCCGCAAAGTCATGTGGAAACAATGAGCAAAACTGCTTTCCCTTGGCCAATGGATTCATAGATATCCTCCTGATAAAAATCATAACTCTTATTTATATTATATCATTAAACAGTAAATTTAGTAATGTCCTGCGTGACTTTGGGTAAGTGTCAAGTTTTCCTCGGTAATTCATTTGACTGTCGATAATTACTATCTCCGTGGCTTCGTTTTAATCAGTATTTCTGTATTGCTCTGGCAAGTCTTCCCATTGGTGAAGAAGAAGCTCCATAAACGCCTATACGCCCTTCCAAGCATCCTGGCCTATAGTTTCTCATTCTGCGCTCTGCCTGCACTACGGCTTTGTGCATGGCTCTATCCATCTTTTTGTAGCTCTTCCCATTAGCATGGTACAAGAGGGCTTGCGTAAGCGTCTTATTCTTCCGGACGGTCAGCACCCAGACCATGTATTCCATTCCTTCGCTGGACCAGTTCCGCCCCTGCCGTTTCATGCGATAGCTGTAGAACCGGTGATTCGTTTCTGCAGTACCCAAGTGGATTTTTGTATGGATGCCGCGCTGGCTCAGGCTTGGGATATAGGGAGCATTTCTTTCCAGATAGCTCTGCAGTTTGTCTACCTCCTCCAAATCTGCCTCTG